>Ga0105046_10004409_pt1 | contig 22424 bp, 16 predicted proteins | sample MAT03_FD_78385 | JGI IMG/M metagenome (GOLD analysis project Ga0105046, IMG submission 78385) | Freshwater microbial communities from Lake Fryxell liftoff mats and glacier meltwater in Antarctica - MAT-03 (megahit assembly) | ecosystem: Environmental > Aquatic > Freshwater > Ice > Liftoff...
AACGCGCGGGCGACGATCAGGTGTTTCGATTCGTCGCATCCGTACCTGCTAAGGGTAGCAATCAGGCGTATTCTTACGTCGACAACGAGGCATTTGGTAAACAAGAGGGGGCGAATGGGTCCATCGCCAAGACGTATTTCACCTATCGCCTTAAGATCGTGAATGCGGACAAAACCTCGTCCTATTCGAATTCCACTGGAGTATCACACTCCGTAAGTAGCATTAAGCGGACATGGGGAATGATCAAGGAAATGTTCCGTTGATCGCACGACCGCTGCTGTTGGTCGTTCTTCTGATTTCCTGTTATATCGATCTTTGGTCGATCGAAACTCCTCAACGCGGGCATTGCGGCTCGTTTACGAGCGCCATGGAACACCATAGGCAGCAAGTTGCAAACCACCTGCTGGGAACCATCCCACGCCCTGTGCTACCGATGAGCACCCCCTCTCCCTCTGGTTTCTTTCTCGTCCATTATGCAACGACTGGACTCGATGCTGTGCCTAACGCAGACACAGATGGCAACGGCATTCCAGACTTTGTTGATGTAGCATGCAATGCGCTCGACAGTAGCTATCGCAACGAAGTGGACGAACAGGGTTACATCGCACCACCGCGAGATGGTTTGCGTGGCGGCACAGATCAGTACGACGTGTATTTGCGAGACATGAGTGCGGTTGATCAAGGCATGTATGGACGAACAGTACCCGACTCGCTCATCACCTCCCCTTCACAACCGGAACGATACCTTTCGTTTCTCGAGATCGACAACGATTTCGACTCCACGAACAAGAGTCCCTCAGGTCAGCAGATCTTTGCCACGTATGGCACGGATGCCCTCCTCGTAACGTGTGCACATGAATTTCATCATGCGATCCAAATCGGTTCGTATGCGCTGAGTCCAACCCAGCCGATGTTGTATGAATTGGCCTCCACGTGGATGGAATACCGCGTCTATCCAACGTTGCACGACAACGAACAATACCTTCATGTTTTACTGCTTCTACCGGAGGCATATCCGTTTGGCGATGCGAGAGCTGCGAATGGCTATCACTGGTGGTGGTTCGGAAATGTGCTGCGCAATCAGGGTGGTGACGCTTTGTTGAGGAATGTGTGGGAGCGCATCGCTACGGGTAGCCGTCCATTCCTTGCACTCGTTGATGCGTGCAACGGCAACGGTCGACCATTTGGCGACCTCTTCTGTGCGAACATATCGGCCCTCTACCAAACCGGGCAACGCGCAGGTACGAATTCATTGCTGCCCCGCGCCGCCTCGCTTCCATCAATCTCCTTCCACGTAGACGAAGGTGCTGTTCCCCCCGCATCTACAACGGGTGGCGCGCTACGCGCATTTGAGGCGCGCGCATTTCGCTACACTGTACCATCTGCTACGGACAGTAAGCCGGTGGTAGTGGGTGCCGTGATTGCCAATCCAGATGTGAGTGCCATGATAGCGTCTGAGCCTACAACGCAGCCATATCTACTGCGAGTCTCATCGACGAATGCGGGATCTGCACTTCCGATTCCTGGGAGTGCATGGACCATCGGCGTGAGTCCACTTACAAATTGCATGTTCGTTGATGGCGTACAGTCATCATCGCCCATCGGGCCATATCCTCAGCCTTTCGTGAGAGGAACGGACGATGTTGTGTACATCCCAGTGCCGTATGCCACACAGGGCGACCCTGCCATCATCCGAGTGCACCAGAGTGATCTTGTAGGACTGCTCGAAATATCCACCAACGTGATCATTGATGGATCTCGCATAGCCGTTGCCTGGCAGCCCATCAGTTTGCGACCCGGCATCTATCTTGTCGAAGTTGATTGCGCGAAGCAACAGCTGGTCTGCAAAGTGGTGATCAAGTGAACGCCGAGCTTTATGCCACCGCCCTCCGCAAAACGTTTCTTCTTCGAAGCGTGCTCAAGGATGTTTCTCTGCATGTTTCATCAGGCAACGTCCTTGGAGTTGTTGGTGATAATGGTAGTGGCAAGTCCACTCTTGTTCGTATACTGGCTGGCGTACTCCGAGAGGATTCCGGTACGTGCACACTCACGCTGAATGGTTCCAAGATCACCCCGATCGAACGGCCCTTACATGTTGGCTTTGTTGCTCCGTATTTGCGCTTGTATGATGAATTCACGGCGCGAGAGCTACTCGACCTACATGCTCGGTTGCAGGGTGCTGATGCAAATGCAGAACACACTATGGCAGTGTTGGAGCGATGCGGTGTAGCTGGTCGCGCAGACGATGTGATCTCGACGCTTTCGAGCGGACTCAGACAGCGCGTCGCCCTTGCACTTGCCGTGCATAGAGACGCACCACTTTTGATCTTGGACGAACCTTCGATCACCCTTGACGCTTCCGGACGTGCCGTCCTCGAAAAAGAGCTGCATAGGCATGTGAATCAAGGCGGCATTGTGATCCTTGCAACGAATGATGAACGGGAGAAAGAACTATGCACTACATTTTGCGAACTCTGATCGGTGCGGCTGCCGGCATAACGATCATTTTGCTTGCCTCTACGTGTGGTGGAACGGCCAAGGGAGACGGCATGGTTGTGAACGAGATACCGCAGCAGCAGATCAGTCAGTGGTCGCTACCAACCTCCCTTGACTTTTGCGGCGAACGCGTCCCCCTAGATATTCCCGAAGTTCGTGAGCGTGCAGAACGCGAGTTCTATGTGAACCTGCAAACGCCCGGACAGATCATCTTGTATCTCAAGCGGTCTGGGAAGTACTTCCCTCTGTATGAGCGCGTGCTGCATGAATCGAACGCCCCGCAAGATCTCAAGTACCTGAGCGTTGCAGAGAGCGCCTTGATCATGTCTCGGTCTCCCAAAGATGCTGTTGGACTCTGGCAATTCATTCCAGGTACAGCACGTCAGTTCGGTTTGATCGTCAATGACTACGTAGACGAGCGCCGGCATCCTGAGAAAAGCACTCGCGCAGCTATCGCATACTTGAAGCAAGGATTCGGTTCGAACTCTTCGTGGACGAATAGTGCAGCCGGATACAACATGGGGCACGGTTCGTTTCTGGAGAACCGATCCTATCAAGGCAAGAAGAACTTCTACGATCTGTATTTAAACGAAGAGACGTCACGATACATCCTTCGCATCTCCGTGATCAAACACATCATGCAACACGCACGTGAATACGGCATCGTTGTTCATGAGCACGATCGATATCACGAGGAGAAGAGCAAGATCGTTAGCGTTACCGATGCCATTTCAAACCTTGCAGAATGGGCAGCGCGCAACGGAACCACGTATAAAGACGTCAAGCTCTTGAACCAATGGATCATCGGCAGACAACTACCCGCCCCGGCACGTGGTTCTGCATGGGACATATCAATTCCGGCATAAACAAAGAAGACCCACTCAAGAGCGGGTCTTCTTTCATAAAGAGCAGATGGGTAAGGCGTTAATTCTTTGGTGTTGGCTGATAGACCGGAGACTGAGTATCCATCACCATTCCATAAGCTTTGATTTCCATCGTTGGATGATCCGGGTGCGACGTTTTGAATGTTACCGTCGACTGATATGAGCCCTTTGCCTGAGGGATGGTCTTCGCGACCAACTCAAGTTTTTCACCTGGCTTGATCACTCTTTTACCCGTGACGTTCAGCACCAATGCATTGTCTGCGGCAAAGTCTGAAACAGTGATTGGATCGGTATCATTGTTCATTACGTCGATCTTGGTTGTGGACTCTTGTCCAACCTTGAGATCAGTAAACGAGAAGTAGATCGATGGCGATAGAGCGAGTGCACGAACAACGTCGGCCTTCAAGAACAGATACTTCACAGAATCCGCTCCAACAGCGTTCGACCGTACGGTGATGCTCTTCGTGAGCGGACCCGACTGCATGGGCCCGATGTTCAACTTCACGCCCATGGTACTTACTTCGCCCGGCTTGAGTTCTGTTTTATCCGGATCTGTTTTTGTACAACCACAACCGGGTCGAATCTCTGTTAACTTCAGCACTTCCGTGCCCACATTCTTAATCTTGATCGTTGCCTCGAGATATCCTTCTTTGGGCGGCTTTACTTTGCCCCAGTCAAAGGTTTCGCCACCGATCACTTCGATCTTCGGTTGAGCCACGGCTACTGTAGCCGCGGCTGCCAGCATCGCGCAGCCGAACAACAATGTCTTCATCATAGATGTACTCCAAATTGGTAGTGCAAAAATACGTTAGAAGCCTTTCATCAACCGTATCCCTACTCCAAGGTCTGTCATGCGCCATGTCGAATTCGACGATACGCTCATAACCGGGATGCCAATGGAGAAGGTTGGCGTAAGGTACATTCCGGTACTCACGGAAATGTCGTAACCCAGCTGTAGGTATGGGACGACGACAAAAGGTTTCAAATCGTTCAACGACGTGGAGGTGAGTGCCATTGCTTGTGAGCCGTTTCCAAACGAATAGCCCGACCCTTGAATGATTGACTCCGTTTGAGTGGAAGACGAGCCGATAGATATCATGAATCGTGCTCCGAGACCTAGGGTCAGGTGCGTTTCGAACAGTCGCATCTTTGCGCCGGCCGTCACAACGGCATAGTGCAACCGCGCTGTAAGCTCATACTGAGTTATGACAGCATCCTTTCCAACGCGCGGGAGCGTATCTCCCGATGTTGTGAAGTTCGCACCTTGGCTTCTATACCCCAACATGCCAGTCACCGCCACGTCGCCGCTCACCCAATACTCGCCCCCTACGCCAATGCTCAGCGGCACACCACTACCATTTTCGTACCGGCAGCATTCGAGGCCCAGATCCGTTTGGATATACGGCAGGGGTCCGGACTGATTCGTCCATCCGCTCATCACTTCTGCCCCCAGAAAGCGAATTGGACTGGGTGTGGGCACACGCGCTGAATACTGCCAATCAAATCCCTGGGCAAGGAGACTGACGGTCTGGATTGTGATGAGAAGGAAAAGGGTGGAGAGGCGTCTCATTCTTCCACCATCATGGAAACAGTAGATCTGCGCCTGCCTTGCGTGATCTCCACCAGGTAGATGCCCTTGACCATTGCCGATACGTCTACCGGATATACATGCACGCCCGCAGCTTGAACCTCATCATTCTCAGCATACATCAGTCGCCCAAATGCATCAAACACTCTCACCGTAATGGCGCCAGCCTGCCCCGTCGCCACCGTGATCGTGGCTGTGCCATGCGTTGGGTTGGGAAGCACGTTGCTGACCAACGTCGTGCGAGAATCGACAAGGGCTTTGTACGACAAGCCACAAAGTGAGTCGAGCTGGAATTTTCCCGAACGGGCACGAACGTTGAGAACGGAGCTGCAGCCAGCGTTACCGAACTTAATATTCTGATCGGCAAGTGCCACTTCCGTACTTGCATTCGTACCAAGGTATACATCGAACACCAGCCACAACAGCGTATCACGGACTTTAAAGTTTGCAGGTGCCTGTAGCTCCATCGTGAGCACTCCTGGAAGGCTCTCCGATGCTCGTATGATCGAAGCCCCTTCCGCCCCGCCGCCTTCCGTGAATACAGATCGATACACGAGCAACTGCGGATCATACGACATGGTGAACGTACACCGATCGGTAAGTGCGGCGCGGTCGCCCTGAACAGCAAGGGCCATACGAACGGTGCGCCCTGGTCTCGCGGCCGCATCCATCGGTAGTGATACCGCAATGGTATCGGGCATCACAACGCTGGCCTGGAATGGCACGTCTACGATGGGCGGCAGTGAGTTTGTATACAACCGTATGATGCCTGCGACCGGGCCTGGCTGACTTGGAACGAACGTGAGAGTGAGCGGGGAGGATTCGCCAATAGGAATACTCAAGAAATTCTTGTTGGGTGTCACGGTAGCAGTGGATGGGTCTACCTGAATAGAGTCTACGCGAAGCACCACATTGCCGTTGTTCTTGATGGTGATGGTGCGGTCTTGCGACGACGTGCAATTCTGCACGAAGACAACCGTACCGAAGTCGATACTCTTGGGGATGACAACAACTTGTGGTCGCAATCCAAAGCCACGCAACACAAAGCCGAGTTCTCGTACAGAATCCGGCGTGCCACGAATGGGACGTCTGGCAATATCTGTATGGATCACATACCCTATTTCGTACGGACCTGCCTCTGTAGGGACGAAATGAACGACGAGCGTATCGTAAGCTCCTTCTTGGAGGGAAGCGCCGCCGTCGCGCAGTGCACGCTCGACAACGAAGACGTTTGTATCGCGTAGTGTACCAGCGCGTGATTCACCATCGATACCAATGCGCATGTTACCAGAGTTCTTCACCACGATGGTGGCGGTGCTTCCACGCCCGTCCGCAAGAACATCTCCGAAGTCAATCGTATCGCCTCGAACATTGACGGCAATGGGCTTCCCTACTGCAGAGAAGAGCTGCAAGCCTTGCTCTACTCCAACTCCCTGTATCACGCTCACCACGGAGTCCGGTGGGAGAGCATCACCTGCTTTGAAGACAACGATGAATCGAGCACTGTCTGTGCCACGATCTCGAGGAGAGTACGTGAACACCCAATCGAGAACACTTGATGCCGTGAATTGCACCGTTGAAGCGGTTGGGATCTGGGTGAATTCCGACGTGCCCACAACAGGCGTAAGCGGTATCAATGGCCTGACCGTTGCATCGATCACCTGCGTTGTGACGTTGGCAATGGCATAGCGCTCTGTTGGAGCAGAAGGTTGCGGGCGGACATACACCGAATCGAAGCGCACAACTGGTCTGTTCGTTGCGAGTATGCGAGTAGTCTTCAAAGCGCGTAAACGGAACGTCCAATCGATGGACGGACCGAGCTTGTCGTTTGGATCCACCGCCCGCAGGTGCAGGAGTGCTTCCGTTGGCACATCTGCCGGCAACAACGGATTTCCAGCAACAGCTGCGAACCGTACGCCAAATGTGCGTTCTGCACCCGGAGGAATCGAATACGGCAATGCCTCAATCGCTGCGAACTCTTCTTTTGGAGGAGATTGGGGCGGCACTTCAGGCACGTTAACAATGCTGTAGAACGGGTCGGCTCGTGGATCCGTGACCGGTATCTCGAGCGGCACAGAACCGATGTTGTGAACGGTAAAGCTTCGTGTAACCGGTACACCTAATGGCGTGACGCCAAAGTCTATCACCGTGTCTGCCCTATCAGAAATGTTCCAATAGAACTCTGCAGCAATCTGGGCATGCAGGGGCAAGGCGGCAAGGAAGACGCAACAAAGGACGAAGACGGATAACCGAGGAACGAACATGGTCCCCGAAGTTACGCAAGGTTGAAGTGTTGTGGCGACTTAGTGAAAGGTCGTAAACATCGACTGCAGTACCGACGGCAGCACACCAAGTAATACCGTGAATGCGGCAGCAACACCAAGGGTGAGTGCGGCCGTCCCTGGATTAATGTGGTGAACTTCTCCAACAGGTTCTGCAAAGTACATCTTGACCACTAATCCAAGATAGAAGTACACTGAGATCACAGATGAGATCACCGCAATGATCGTAAGCCACGTGAATCCACTATCGATCGCCGCGGCGAAGAGCATGTACTTTCCAAAGAATCCCGCGAAAGGCGGAATGCCGGCAAGAGAGAACATGAACATAGCCATGACGAAGGCCAACACCGGATGTGTTCTGCTCAAGCCGGCGTAGTCCGCATACTCCAAGTGAGTGTCGTTCTCACGTTCGAGTATCGACACGATCACAAAGGCACCGAGCTGCATAAACGTGTATGCTGTGAGATAGAATATGATGGCCTGATGTCCGGCAGCAGTTCCCGACACGATACCCATAAGGAGGTATCCGGCGTGTGCCACAGACGAAAACGCAAGCATGCGCTTTACGTTTGATTGCGCAATCGCAGAGATATTTCCCACCAACATTGTTACTGCAGCGATCACCGCCAAGGCAAGCTGCATATTCAAGGCATACGCCGCTCCGGCGCCTACCGGCATGAGCATAGTAAAGGCTGGAATGAATGCGCTAAATGCCGCGGCCTTTCCGGCCGTGCTCATAAATGCAGACACTACCGTAGGAGAGCCCTGATACACATCTGGCGCCCACTGGTGGAACGGGAACGCCGCAATCTTAAAGCACAACCCAACGGCCATGAGCGTCACACCGGCAGCGAGCAACATTGGAAACGGTGTTGTTCCGGCTCGAACGACCGACGTGATCGTTGCATAGTCGAGGGCGTTTGTCGACCCATAGACAAGTGCCATTCCATACACCAAGAACCCAGTGGCAAAGGCACCAAGCAAGAAGTACTTGAGGGCAGCCTCGATAGAGCGGATGCTTTTACGGAAGAAACCGGCCATCACATAGAACGAGATGGACATGAGTTCGATGCCTACAAAGAGAACAACGAGATTGTTCGCATGCGCCATCAACATCATCCCACTCACTGCCGACACTAAAAGCGTATAGAATTCATCGATCTCCGCCTCTTCACGTTGAAGATAGGGTCGGGCGGCCAACATTGTCAGAACGCCTGTTACACAGAACAGTATGTCGAAGTATGCGCCCGATCCACCCATCGTGACCATGCCGTCGAACGTGAGCCCGGTATGTCCGAACGTGATCGCTGCCAATACTCCGGTTGCAATCAGCGTACTGATGTAGTATCCAAACACCAAGCGTGTATTGTCGCGAACGAACGCTTGAATCACGATACCAACGCCACCCAATGCAAGCCAGATAACGACCAGCGGAAGCGACCCGAAGAGATCAATGCCCATTGCCAACCTTTCCAACCGTTTCCACGAGAGCTTTGACCGAAGCTTCTGAAAGATTCATGAACGTACGTGGCGCAACACCGATCCAAACAATGAAGATCACTAGTGGCACCAACTGCCAGTATTCGGACCGATTGAGATCGCGTAGTGAGAGATTCTCTGAATTTGTGATCGGACCGAACATCACACGCTGGAACATCCACAAAAGATAGACCGCTGCAAAGATCACACCACTAGCACTGATGATCGCATACGACCAACTGTGCAGTACCGGAGACTGGAACGCGCCTAAGAGCGTGAGATATTCACCAACAAAGCCATTCAAGCCAGGCAACCCTACAGATGCAAACATGGCAATAGCAAACATCACAGCAAATCGTGGCATCACCTTTGTGATACCGCCGTACTCGGATATCTCTCGCGTGTGCCTGCGCTCATACATCACGCCAACGCACAAGAAGAGCATGCCGGTAGACAGTCCGTGGTTCACCATCTGAATCACCGCGCCTTGAAGGCCGATTGTCGTCATCGAGAAAATCCCAAGCACCACAAAGCCTAAGTGACTTACCGATGAGTAGGCAACAAGCTTCTTGATGTCGGTTTGCACCATGGCAACGAGAGCGCCGTAGATAATGCCGATCACTGCCAGCACAGAGATCGCGGCTGCAAAATAATGAGAAGACTGTGGGAAGAGTTGAAGGTTGAATCGAATCAGACCATACGTACCCATCTTCAACAATACTGCGGCAAGGATCACAGAACCAGGTGTTGGCGCCTGAACGTGCGCATCTGGAAGCCAAGTGTGCAGCGGAAAGAGTGGCACTTTTATACAGAAAGCCAGCGCAAAAGCAAGGAACAGCCATTTCTGTATTTCGAATGGGATCATCGGACCAGCGGCTTGGAGCTTGATGAAGTCTGCCGTGAAGACGTGATCCGCAGTGCTGTATCCAAGCCATATGATGGCAATCAGCATTAAGAGCGATCCCACCAGTGTAAACAGGAAGAACTTGATTGCGGCATAAATACGGTCCTTGCCACCCCAGATCCCTATCACGAAGTACATCGGAATAAGGATCAGCTCCCAAAACACGTAGAATAGGAAGGTGTCTAGTGCCAGGAAGACACCCGTCATGCCGAACTGTAGCAACAGCAACAGAACGTAGTACTCCTTTTCTTGCTTGCGGATCGAACTCCACGAAGAAAGCAAGGCTATGGGCATGATGAAGGTGGTAAGGAGGATAAGCAGGAGCGACGTGCCGTCTATCCCGATCCGAAATCCGGCGTCAAACGCTGGAATCCACTTCTGATCGATAACAAACTGGAAGGACGACTGGGACTGATCGAATTCCGGTAAGAGCAGTAAGGATGCCCCTAACGTAAGGATCGATATCACGAGCGCCGTTACGCGGATGGCCTTGGTCTGATCTCTGTTGATAAACAGGAGTGCCAACGATCCGGCAAGCGGGGCAAAGAGAGTACAAAGCAGTGCCGCAACACCCATAGTCGTCCGTTCTGAGTCGTTGTTCTGGTCGTAAAAAGCGGGCGCAATATAGCACGGAATGGTGATATATTGCCCTAACGACAACAGGTACTATGAGGGTATGCTGAATTCAGACCGATTAACAGTTCCGACACTTGACGAACTCAAGGCTCTTCCCAAGGCCGAGGTACAAGACCTCTTCCATCGAGAGTTGCTGCGCTCGCCACATTCCGAGACAATGGAGCAATGGTTACAACTTGGCCGATCACCTCTTGATTCTGCCGGGGCCGTCGCTCAGTTTGAACAGGGCATCCAGATCGTCCAGGAAAACAAGCATGCCGCGGTAAGGGCGAGTTTACTGACCAACCATGGCTTGGCGCTTGATCGCCTTGGTCAGTCCGCCAGAGCAATTGAGCAGCATTTGGGCAGCATCGCTATTCGAGAACGGCTCGGACATCACCGAGGCCTTGCCTCGTCGTATTTCAACTTGGGCGAATTGTATGCACGGCGGGGCGATGACGACGTCGCCTATGAGTATGACCTCTGCGTTCGTGACCTGCAGGAACAGCTCGACGACGTGGATTCTGTTGCACGCACTTTTTCGTCGATCGCCATTGTCCTTGCTCACACAGGCCAGGTAGAAGAAGCACTACGCTACCAACAAGACGCAGAAAATCTTGTCTCCAATGTACCTGATGCGCGACTGCATGGAGTACTCATGATGATGCGCAGCAGCATTCTGAAGAACATTGGTAGGATAGCCGATGTTACGGGGCAACTACAAGTCTGCGCTGCTTTCGCTCGTGAGAATGGACTCCAAGAAATGGAAGTGCCTGCGGCAGTGAGCGTTGCGAAAGAACATGCGGCTCTTGGCGATCAGGACAAGGCCATTGCAACATTCGAATATGCCCTTGGACGTTCGAAGGACATGGGACTTCGCTGGCTGGAGGGCGCGCCAGACCTGTTATTGAGCCCCCTTCACATTTTCAGGACCAATCAGTCGTTCGACGACTACCTTTCTACCCTCATAGACCTTGCGAACGTCTACAAATCCTTGCATGCAACTGCCGATGCCTTCGATGCTCTTGTTTTGTGGGAATCGGAGTTTCGGTCTGAGTCTTCGCGGCAATTGGTGGATCGAATCAATGATATTCGGCAACTACACCGACACGAGCGTACGGTCCTTGAAGCAGAGTCGATCGCTGCGCACGACTTGAAGAATCCGCTTGGTTTGGTGAGGTCGATGCTGCAAACGATCATGAAACATGCCGAGACATTACCTCGTGAGGACGTGATCGATCTCTGCAAAGACATGTATACGTCGGTAGAGCCGATGCAGTCGCTCGAGTACACGTTTCTGGACATGAGCAGAAGCGCCGATGATCCCACAGGGCTTCGGCTTGTAGACATTAATGTTGGTGCGATCATCATGCGAACGGCTTTTCGGTATGTTCAATCGGCAACAAGAAAAAACATCACGCTGGAATTGCCCGAGTATGTAAGAGTAACTGCTCAAGCAGATCCGGCCGCATTGGAAGAAATCATCGATAATCTCCTATCGAATGCGATCAAGTTCTGCGATGCAGGTGCTACGATCTCCGTCTTTGTACGGCAAGATGATGGCGCCGTCTACGTTCACGTGCGCTACGATGGCCCCGGTCTCTCGGAAGAAGACAAACAGAACCTATTCACGAAGTATGGACGACTCACTCCCAAGCCCACGGCGGGGGAAGATTCGAATGGACTTGGACTGTATCTATCACTTCGACTCGCAGAGCGCATGAGCGGAACGATCACATGTGAAAGCACACTGGGTTCAGGCTGCGATTTTCAGATATGCCTCCCTGTAGGACGCACAACATAACAGCAATAGCATACACACCATGTCTCCCACCACCCCATTCGGTCCGGTACCGCACGAATTCAAAGACCTCTCTCCGCAAGAGATCCGTGCATACTTAATCCGTGAGATCCAACAGGCACCCAAGGCCGATCGGATCGAACGGGCGATCGCTCTTGCTGAGTGGGCAGCCAACGGACTCGCTTCTCCGCGCGACAGAATCATATGCTGCCGACTCCTTGCTCGTCGTGCAATGTATGCCGGAGAGTTCTCAACAGCCCATCAGTGGTTGCAGAAGGCACAGACGTTGGCTGGCACCGTCCCGCGATTGCTTGCAGAGGTGGAGATCGCGGTGGCAACGGTCTTTAATGCGGAACGCCGAATCGACGAAGCGATTACACGACTTGAATCAGTCCATTCCACTCTCGATCCAGTCGAAGAGCCAGAACTCGTTGCACGAGCGCTTACCATCCTTGCTTCCGCATACGACGATCGGGGCGACATCTCAAAGGCCGACGACATCTATACAGAACTGCTTGCATTACGCGAACGCATTGGCGACGAATCCGGGCTGGCCGTTACGTACTACAACTATGCAGAGCGGTGCGCACGCAGAGATGATCATGGGACGGCATACGACTTTTTCATGCGTTCCTACGACATTGAAAAACGCAACGGGATGCAGCAGGGGCTTGCACAAACTGTTTGTCAGATAGCACTGATCGAGGCACTGCGCGGACATGCCGACGAAGCCCTCCGACTTTCTCGAGAGGCGATGTCGCTTGCCCGAGAAGTGGGCTCGCCCGTGATCACATCTTACTGTATGGCGAATCATTGTTCAGCCTTGTCGCGCCTCGGTCTTGTTGATGAATGCCATGCCGCTCTTCAAGAAGCCATAGCGTTTACGGAGCCGTTCAATCTTCCTCACATACTTGGCCCACTTGTTGGAGATCTTGGCGAAGTGCTGTTCAAACTTGGCAACATCGAAGAAAGTGTGCTACATTTTGAACGAGCTCTCGAGATCAGCATCGCCGAGGGATACATGTATGGAGAAGCCAACTGGAAACTAGGGTTGGGGAAGGCTCGGATGGAGCAAGGCAACTACGCGTCCGCCGAAGTGCTGTTATCACAAGCCGTGAAAATGTTCTCAGATCTTTCCACGCAAGCAATGTACCTGAACGCCGTATTCGAGCTTGCGAAGCTACATCATCGGATGAACACAGGTCCGCAATCAACCGAAACACTGATCCGATGGATGGAACAGTACAAGGAAGACCAGGAGCGCCGTCAGATTGCCTTACTCGATGTTGTCCATCGGAGATACGAACGTGAACGACAGTCCCAAGAGGCAGAGATCTTTCGCTTGCGAAACGTCGAATTGACATCAGCGATGCAACGATTGCAGGAACTCAACAAGGAACTTCAAGACCTTGCGAATGAGAAGGATGAGTTTATGGCCGTTGCTGCCCACGACCTTCGAACACCTCTCAGTAACATTCGCGGCCTTATCACACATGCATTAACGCATGCAGACAGATTGTCGCACTCGGAATCCATGGAAGTGTTGTCAAGCGTGCGAGAGACGACCGATCGCATGCTAGTCACGGTATACCACTTCCTTGATGTTAGCAGGAACGACAAACGTGGTTCGATGATCGCTCACGAGATCATCGATGTGAACGATGTTGTTCGAGATGCGCTCTATCGACATCTCCGGCGTGCCACAGAAAAGGGCATCAGTATTCGAATGCCCATCATGGAGCCAATCTGGGCTAGTGCAGACATGGCTGTGACGGACGCCATTTTCGACAATCTTGTGTCGAATGCAATCAAGTTTTCTCCCGAAGGATCTGAGGTGGTTGTGACGACGTCGCGCAATGAGAACGATGTACTCGTTCGCGTACGAGACAACGGACCCGGGATACCCGATCATGAGAGGCGATTGTTGTTCACGAAGTACGGCCGGTTAAGCACTCAGCCAACGGGTGGCGAAGAGTCCCTTGGGCTTGGACTGTATCTCGCAGCTCGACTCGCAAAGCGAGTTGACGGTGCAATCACTTGCGACAGTCTCGTTGGGTCGGGCACGACGTTCACGGTTCGCCTAAAAGCCGCACTCCCGTCAGACCTCCCATAAACAGTAAACCCCGACAGAGTCGGGGTTCGCTGTGACCTCAATTCGCACTAGTGGTAAAAGGTGCGTCCCTAATTTAAAAACCATATCGCCACATGATACCAAACCGCAATCCAATTCCATTCCAACTGGCTCCTGAAACAGGAGCCGTCCCAGCCGATAGTTGGAACCATGGAGTAAGCATTTGCCGGCGATATCCAAAAAGGCCAACAAGAAAATCGTGCCCCATACCTACGTGAAATCCAACGCGTGGCACGAGGTCTACGGTCGTTTTAAAGAGAATGTTCGTTTGGGGAGATCCAGGCTCGCTGCCCACACTGTCCCCTGTGGGATATTCATGTTGCCAAACGCCACTATATTGCTCTCCCACGGGCAACTCAAAGTCTAGTCCGGCATAGGCAAAGGCGCCTGTACGTCCGAACATGTATCGAACAGATGGCGACACGGTGATATACCATGATTTCGTGATGATCTCGAACTCTGCATTAATGGCGAAGATGTCGTTCGAGACAGTAGATGCTGTTGTCGATGTTGTGTATCGATAGTCGGCGCGCACCATGGCAAAAACACTCCACACATCACCAAGCGGACGATACTCAACTACTCCCCCACCTCCGACGGCAGCACCGAAGCCACCACTAGATGTAGCTATTTGCGCAGTCGAACCAGGTGAACTGCCTCCCGCATACTTTGCCGAGAGTCCGCCGAAATACAGCGAGTACATTCCAGACAACGTTGGCCCTACCCAAAAAACATGCTGCACCTCGAGCGATTCTTCTGGAATGTAGTCCTGACTTGAGGATGCACTTCGTTGCGCATGAAGGTTCCCGAAGAGTATAACCCAGAGCAAAGAGATAGAGAACAGGAATCGAATCTTCATCGTACCAACTGCGCTTTGAGCACTACGCGAGATTGCTGTTCGATCGAATTATCGTCTACAGGACTGGCGACAAGAATGATGTTATACAGGCCATTCGCCGCATCCGACGCCGCAAGGAATCGTGCTCGGAACTTTGAACCCTTTGCATACTCCTTGTTGATGATGGGATTTCCTAGCTCATCTACGAGGTCTGCCATCTTCTTTCCTGTTAGGTCATACACAGAAGCAGACAGCATCACACGGTCATCAATATTGAACACAACAGTAGTCACGTCTTGGAATGGATTATCTAGCAAGTATGCACCAGAGATGATAGCGTTGGGGATTCGCACGAAGGCCGTGTCGATCACTCTATGTTCTTTTGAACGTTGCATCACCGCGATCAATCTGTAGGCGTAGATCTCTCTGCGATATTCGACGCCGTCAAAGAGCCCTGAATATGTTTTTCCGGTTTCACAGACAGGACATGCCACGAGAATTGAATTCGTCGAGTAGTTCATTCGTTCAAGGAAATTTAGATTCGTCCGATCACCCGGATTGACAAGCGAGCGCTCGATGATAAAACCTTCAATTCCCAGTTCACAGTTTGTCGTGAATGCAAGTTCCACGGATAGATCGCCTACATACACAGCAGTAAAATTATCAATGATGTTCGAATCGCACTGGCGGGGAGGTCCGGCAAACGACGAAGTTTCTTGGCGCATTTCCACATTGTCGTGCTTGCTATACCATACGTTTTGGCTTGGTGGCGTACCCGTAACACTATCATGATCCATCTTATAGGCGATTGCCTGATAGTAGTTCGCGGGAGTAGCGAAGGCAAGCGTATCCCGAAGCACGACACCGGCTGGTGCCGTTAGCACGAAGCGTCCAAGAACGAATGAACGTTTCGAATCTGGCAAGCGGATTGCCCAGTCGCTGCTATCTGGACCAAACACCGTTATCGAGATCCTACTATTCATAATGCGTGGAGTTATCGAATACTTCGACATTGCAGAAGGATCGTACGTCTGCAAGGGCAACTCCGACGAACCATTTTGATAGTCCACCGTGTAGGTGAGCGAATCAAATCCACCAGTTGTGAGAAGATCCGGATGCACCAATCGCAACGTGGTATTCGCCCACAAATCCCAACGGTCGCTCACTCTTGTGATGATAACTTCAAACGTAATCGTGTTCGGCACAAAGTCGTCGGTTGTTTGCAAAACAACCTTAACATCGCTCGAGTCTTGCGCTTGCGCAAAGGAGGCGAAGCACAGCAATAGGACGAGGAGTGTATACTTAGCGCGTGACAACACTGCTCCGTCCTCTATTATTCCACGAGATGTTCAGGTCCTTCGTAGAGATAATTCCATCTAAGTCTGTGTCAAAGATCGAATACCTTTCGAAGTCGCGATTCGACCACACGAGGTCTACATCGTTGCGAAGAATATCGTCGTCATCATTCACTGCCCCTGCCACCATGCCAAAGAACTTCGCGCCGGCTCTCGTTCCGAGGAGTTTCATGCCGGATGCGCCACCGAAGACGTTCGTTCCGTCTGTAAGATCAAGGTATCGCTCGGTCTTCACCGGAGTGATGCGTTCTTTCGTATCGGTCATCACGGCAAGGTGATTGCGATGACGGAAGACAACATAGTACTCACCAAAAGTGATGTTGGTGATCGTGATCGGCTCGAAGGTCGTGGGGTCGATTACATAACCATTCGCAGAGATCAAGCACGTGCGGTAGTACGTCGTCCCCCCGGTAAGCTCAGATCGGAATTCAACAAGCATCCAGTCTACAACACTGTCGGGCATTGAAGTAACGAGAAGTGAGCTGCTGATGGCATCCAACGTGAAAGGATACTCTCGAGGAGGAGTTGCCGGTACAAGGTTTCGCTGTCGGAGATCGGTTCCCATGATCGGTACGGCATTCTCACCATACGAGCGCATTGCGCCTTCGAGCAGCAAACGTGCGCGAAGCACATAAAAAGGACTCGATGAAGCAAGACCAATGGCAAAGTCACCACTATTCGCAATGTTCGAAGCTGCTGAGAACCGCCAAATCGAATCTCGTTGTGTTGGGATCGTTGACGATGGCTCCGGTACGTATCGATCTCCAACATATCGAAGGAGCACAAGAGAGTCTTCAAAGGGCACAAGCGCGGGAATCGTTTCGACGATTGAAGCAGGCTCGAGTCCCTGGATTTGCAAGGTTCTCCACGCATATCCGAAGCGAAGCACGTAGGCCATATCTGGTACGATCGCATTTGTCGAGTCAAAAACGGCAAGTTGGTAGAATCGTAGAACCTTATCGGTGCCTGCTGCCATTGGCAATGGGACCGTGAGGGGCTTCGACCGTAACGAAACAGTCCGCGCCGCGCCTTGATCAGCGGCCGAAGAAAATCCGACAGTGGAGTGCAGGCTATTCATCACATACGTTCTACTTGCCGTGATATTCGTTCGAACGAGCGTGCCATTTACTTCAGGCCACATTCCAACAAACGCCGGATCGTTTTGGGAGGTGAGAATAAGTGCATTACTGTTCGCAGTGTCTTCGGTGAAAATGTGTCCTCGAAGTAACAAGCTGTCGTTGACAGTAACATTCCATGGAAGCTGCAGTCCGCCTACGTCCTCTTGCAAGAGCACACGAAGTGGACGCGCATCCGTAGGAAGTTCGGCTCCACCAACAATGTAATTGCTGCCATAGTATCGCACATTGTAGCGTGCATCGCGAAGCGCAGCAGTGGCAAGTGCTCCGTTATCACTACGCCATATCCACGCATCATCGAGCAATGTGAAGTTGCCGGGAGTCGTGTTCGCAAGTGTCCCTCGTTGCAGATCCAGTCGCCCGGCCACCTTGAACCCTCCTGAAGCAATCACATTTACATTTGATGTGTTGTTGATCTCCAGGATGGCAAATCGCCCGTCTCCTGATAGGTCTTGCGGTGTTGTACCATTCAGCTCCATCGTCCCTACACGTCTGCCCGGATTGATATTTCCACTGTGCTTCACGCTTCCGTGAGCTTGAATCCGCGACGTTGGTTCGAGATCGAAGACCACTTGAGCATTGTTGCTTGTAAAACTTTGTAGCGATACCACCGGACGACTTGCGTCGGGCATGCGCTTAACCGAAGTGCCTTCGAAGTAGAGATCCTGATACGAAATGTGAGCGACGAGTTGAGAATCGTTCGAACCACTACGAGTGTATTCAACACGACCCAAGATTGTGTCCTGCTTGATGATCGCGTCGCCAACTATGCGCAACGTTCCGGTATTGTAGATTCTCCCATTACTATTGAGCGTACTTGGAATGGGCTGGGCAAGAAGCATCAACGGCAGCAGGGTGGCAAGGCACAGTACAGTAAGCAACCGATATCGTGGGACGCAGATCATCAGTTCGAACCTACTTGAAGGATACCACCGTTGAAGACCGTGGCGTCTGCTCCGATCAAAAGATCGGGCACGGTATAGGATGCGCCTGGATAGATCAGCAATCCGGCATCGAGATTAGCCACAGTCACATCGAGCGCGGTAAAGGGAACGAGTGAAGGCGCAACACGATTCTGAGTAAAGAGTACTCCGGTTGTACGCTTGAGTGAGAATGTGTTGAAAGTGTTCGTGTAACCGATGAGGAGCGATGTGCTTGGAACATCTGCGAGCGTGACAGCTCTAGCCATTGTGTCGGGGAATGCTTCAAGTATTGCATAGTTGTCGTTCGCCCGTACATAGCCCACATGGACGGTGAAGCCACTAATACTCACACGATCTTTCGGATCTGGCTCACGTCCTTCGTCCCATGTTGCAGGGTTCGACCAACGACCGCTGGCAATTGCTTTCAGGATGTCGCGACTTCCACGCATCAACAGATCGTGCGTGTTGTCTATTCTGCGTTCCGCAGGATCGATGCTGGACAAGCGTCCGAGCTCCACCCATCCAAAGGAACGTGCATCGGCAACGCGACCTCTACTATACGCTGAACCCGGCTGAGGTAACATCTTGCGAACGTCTGTTGTGAGTGGACCCTTTGCATCAAAGAATCGCAAGAGATCTTCGGAAACATCGACGCCCCATGTGGCAGGAATATCCGCTTGTTTGTAGCCGGCTCGTACGAGTGCTGTCCAAACACCATTGTACCGTACGTTAATCTTTCGTTGGATGTCCGACGTAAGATCGTAGCTCGTTGGATTGGTAACCGGTCGTACCTCCAGCGTTATGTCTTGTGGTAGCTTTTCAAACGTCATCCTCGTTTGCTCGTTGTTGAATACGTAGAGATCGCCAGTGGAGCCACTGCGCAGGTCTCGCTGCATCGTTCCCACGACTTCTGTGAAACCTGTGTATTGAGCAGCACCGGTTGTCATCGAGAGCATCGATGTACCAACGTCTAGGTTTTCGTCGTTCACGGAGAGTGACGACACAAGGTAGACATCGCCATTCACTGTTTTGACGGAACGACCCGTTCGCAGATGTCCGTATGCGTTTGTTGCAACGGTACTTTGAATCACTTGTGGTGTGGGTGCATTGAAGTTCACGAGTGACGTTGGGTCGAAGCGAACGTTCGTACGCAGAGCGAACGAATTCGCATAGTCGCCCAGCACATATAACTGCGCGTTCTGTCCTAGCGAAAGCTTTGCTGCTGCCGACGGACCTACCGTTAACCGCGCTCCAGAACCTATTGTTGTTGTATCTGCATTGTCGGTTGCAATGAACTCGCCGTCGTTGACCGTAAGGTTGGCGTTCAGCAAGCTTGTTCCAACTCCGGTTGCAAGCATGCCACCAGAATCGATGGTCACAGGCGCAGAGGTCAAACTATTCGTGCCCCAAAACATTGAGCCCTGAACGAGCATCGGTGCAGAGGCATCGCTATAGAACGATCGACTCATGCGGACTTCGTCGTACCTGCGAACTTCTTTCGGTCCGTTCAGAATCGTGAGATTATCATACCGATCTGTGTTACCGCTGAGTCCACTCTCAGACGTGATGTACTGCAGCAGCGCGCCATCGTAGGTGAAGGTGCCGGCGTAGGAGCGCGGTCCCGACTTCGTGATGAGATACTGGCTCCCAACGTAGACACCGTCCACAATCTTCTTTGCAGAACCACCACGCATTTCGAGGTCGGTGTAAAAACGTGACTGTACGTTTTGCAGAATACTGTCTCGCGTATACCTCACCAAACCGGGAACACGCATGGATGCATCAACACCAAATGCAGTTGCCGTCGTTGGGTCGCTCCCTATATCCGTGAAGGCATTATTCGTTCCGGTGAACTCAATCACATTGTTCGTAAACGACGCGGCTGGTGCTGCATTTCGGAACTGTCCGGTGTCAGACTTAAATCGAATGACGCCGGTATTATTCACACGTCCGCCCACACCATTCTGCAAATGCTGCGCCTCCGCAGGCACGATCATCAAGGTCGCAACTGCGGCTGCATAGAGAATGCGATATGGTCGTATGGATCTCACTACGGTTTCCCGATGTTGATCTCGCCTTCGTTGTTGAGTTCGCCGTCGTTCCCGATTGTACCCAAAACGTCGAGCACGCCTGGCGAGTATCGCCAGCAAACTCCTGCTACGCCAATGGTCAAGTCCATCGAGATGGAGGCAAGGCAATCTTGGAGCAAATACAACCCGCCCTGCAGGATCTTGACGTTGCCATTGAAGGTCACTTTTGCCTTGTTGTACACACGAATCTCACCTGAACCATTCTCGGTATCGCCATTGACTGTCACCACAGCACCTTCACGGATATGGATCTGCGCGCCGCGATTCACAAGCACTTGTGCGCTCGCAGTTGAGGCGATCAACCCAAGTACCAACAGTACGACCAGATGGGAGGAAGGAACTCTCATTAGGAGTTGGATTGCCGAGCTACTTGTTGCCACTTCGACCCATTCCATACAAAGATAATGGAGTCCCCGTTGCCCATTCCGTTGAAGGATCCATCCACGATGAAATTCGTCCCCGTAAGATCTATGATCTTGGGACCACCATTCTGAATGACCAGGATCTGACCAGCAACAACACCGTCTTCAAGTGATGCGTCATATCGGTTGAGAGCCGTTCCTGTGGTAAGCTTCAAATATGATGCTGAACTCGTGGGGAGTACGGCATTGTTTGTTACCACTACGTCTGCGTTGCCGAATTGCGATAGTGCACCTGGTCCAGCGAAGGCAAGTCGCCAACGCGACTCATTGCCCGAGTACAAGAGTTGAATTGCCGATCCTGGAGTCACAAGAATATTGGACCCGCCAGGAGACTTGATCCGGTTCGCCGCGGTGCTCGACGTACTTTCGTTCACGACCGTCATGTTGAAAGTTGTGGCATTGTACAGAATGATCATCTTTCCACTTTGACCACCTGCAATACCTGTGACAGAGAATGCAGCTGTCTGCGTGCCAGCAATACGTACATAGGAGTAGTTGTTGTTCGTGGAGAAAACAACGTCGTTCGATGTTGCGGAAAGTGTAGTGGTGTAATTCACTTCGCGAAACGCAACATCACCATTGATATCAAGAGCCGTGGTGGGCGTTGATGTATTGATACCAACTCGCCCATTTAAAAACAATGCTGCATAGTTCGTTGCGGCACCTTGGGCGTCTACGATCAGAGCAGTATTTACTGTGCTCGCACCGGAGAGAGAACCGGTTGAAAGAACTTGCAATCCAACTTTCGTAATGCTTGCCGTTGAAGAGGTTACCGTATTCAAGAGTGTCATTGTGGTATCCGACGCCGTTATCGCACCTGAGTTTGTGAGTGTGAATGCAGCGCTCACATCATCCCACGTAAGCTTTGACGAGCTCTTCACACTATCGGTACCCTTGAACCAAGCAATCTGTTTGTCAGATCCAACGAGGTTCATCCACGTACCCCACGTAGCGGAACCCGTCGAACCGTTAAACTTCAAACCCCACGTGCCAGCAGACATCGACGACGGCAACGTGAGCGAATACGGGGAAATGCCAGATGGTGGTTGGATCGAGATGAACGATCCAATGCTTGAAGGATCCTCAAACCGGATCGTATTAAACGTCTCGGTGGATTGGCCTCGCGACAACACCGTCAAGAGCACCAATGTGCCCAAAAGGTAGAACAGTCGTTTCATGAGAGACTCCCAACAATTAGTTATTGCGACGAGCTACTTCCAACCATACGGCAGAGGTAGTGTCCCAAATGAGTGTGATCGTGTCTGTGTTGTTGAGTTGAACGTCGCCGCTCAATCGAAGATTTCCAGCGTCTTGTAACTCAATGCCATTTGCCCCGAATGCAACTCCTCTGAGAATGAGGAACTGTCCGTCTGTTAAACCATTTGAGAGAGTAATCGTTCGGTTGGCTGGTACGGCGTTACCATCAAGTCGTAACACAGACGTGGTGGCTGCAACAGTAACCAATGTGTTATCCGCTACG
>Ga0105046_10004410_pt1 | contig 22423 bp, 17 predicted proteins | sample MAT03_FD_78385 | JGI IMG/M metagenome (GOLD analysis project Ga0105046, IMG submission 78385) | Freshwater microbial communities from Lake Fryxell liftoff mats and glacier meltwater in Antarctica - MAT-03 (megahit assembly) | ecosystem: Environmental > Aquatic > Freshwater > Ice > Liftoff...
AACCGAAGCGCCTGCCACGAATGGGACCTGGCGCGCCGGCGTGGAATCGCTGCTGATCTTTGTGGTGTTTGCGCTCTATGCCGGCTGGCCCGTTCCGGAGCCCAATGAGTCACACTACCTGAGCAAAGCCAAGCACTATTGGAATCGGAGTTGGTTGGCGGACGACTTTTTTCTGGAATCGGCCGATTCGCACGCCACGTTCTACATTACCGCCGGCTGGCTGACGCGGTTCCTGGACTTGCCGGACGTCGCTCGGGTTGGGCGAGTCCTCACCTGGGCCTTGCTGGCCTTCTACTGGCGACGGCTGAGTTGGTCTCTCGCGCCGTGGACCGGCGCGTCGATCCTTTCCGCCGCGCTCTTGGTTGGACTCAACGAACGCTTTCAGATGGCGGGCGAATGGATCGTGGGAGGGTTCGAAGCCAAGGGGCTGGCGTACGCGATGGTGCTGGCAGCGCTGGGTGAACTAGTGCGCGGACGGTGGAATCTCACGTGGCTTTATCTGGGCGCCGCCACGGCGTTTCACGTACTGGTCGGCGGCTGGGCGACCGTGGCAGTGGGCGTCTGTTGGATCGCCAGCGGCGCAGCGCGGCCCAGGATTGCTGCCATGCTTCCCGGAATGGCCGGCTTTGCGCTCTTGGCGGGGCCCGTTGTATGGCAATCGCTGGCGCTGACGCGTGGCGTCGACGCCTCGGCAATTGCAACGGCAAACGACATCTGCGTCTTCCGCCGCATACCGCACCACTTGTTCTTTTACAGCATGAACGTTGGATTCCGTTGGCGGTTTGCGGCGCTAGTGGCCATTTGGGCCGCGCTTGCCTGGTTGACACCAACCACTCCTGGCGCAAAGCGACTGCGTGTTTGCGTCTGGGCGTCGGTTGGCCTGGCGGCGATTGGCGTTGCGCTTAGCACGCTGGCGCTTTGGCAGCCGGAATTCGCGGCGCGATGGCTCCGCTTTTATTGGTTCCGCCTGGCAGACGTCTTTGTGCCGCTCGGCATTGCGATAACAGCCGTGCAGTTTGCCTGGCAGACGGCGCCGCGCATTCGCTGGGGGCGCGCCCTGGCGCCGGTAGCGCTGTGCGTTATTGCGGCTGCGCTATTAGGGTCGTACGTCTTCACAGTTCAAACGACGGAGACGCCGCGCGCGGACAAAGCTACCAAGACTGCGAATTTGCCCGATTGGCGCGATGTCTGCCTGTGGGTGTCCGAGCATACGCCTGCGGACGCGCGATTTATTACGCACCGCCCTGCGCAGACGTTTCGCTGGTACGCCGGCCGTAGCGAGGTGGCAACCAACAAGGACATGCCGCAAGACGCCAGAAGCCTTGTAGAGTGGTGGGATCGGCTCGAGGCGATTCACGCGACCGGCAACCCTGAGCAGCGTTGGCATCACTCGCTGACGGAGCTCGATCCGGCTCGATTGGAACGACTTGGAAAAACGTATGGCGCTCAGTACGTGCTGACGGACGCGGCGCCAGCGCTGGCGTTTCCCTGCGTCTACCGAAACGGGACCTACGCCGTCTATCAGCTCTCCACAGCCGGATCGGAGGCGGCGAACAATGATGTCTCGCCATGAAACGGCCGCAACGGGGACTGGATCATCGCCGTCCGCCCATCGCGAGGGGCGAACGACTTACGTGCGTTACGTGGTCCTTGGCTGGCTCTGTCTCTCGGCGATGCTTGCCTACGCGCAGCGCTTTCAACTCGGCCTGGGCGTCAAACGGATGCAGGCAGACTTGGACCTGTCCGACGGCCAGATGGGCTGGGCGATGGGCGCCTTTTTCATTAGCTACGCGGCGCTGCAAATCCCTGGCGGCCGCATTGCCGAACATTGGGGGAGCCGCGCGGCGCTCGCGCTGTGCGTGACTCTCTGTTCCGTGGCGGCCGGGGCGACGGGCGCCGTTGTGGGGCTAACGACGCTCGTCATCGCGCGCGCTGTGACGGGCGCAGGTCAGGCCGGTATCTTTCCGGCGACCACGGCCAGTTTTGCCCGCTGGTTCCCCAGCGGCGAACGCGCGATCGCCAGCGGTTTGCTGGCTGGGTTCATGTCACTGGGCGCCGCCGGCGCGAGCGCGCTGACCGGGGCGCTGCTGCAAGTGACCACCTGGCGCTGGATTTTTTTGATCGTGGCCATTCCAGGACTGGTGTGGTCAATCGGTTTCTGGCTTTGGTATCGCGACCGGCCGGAAGATCACTCGCAAGTTAGCGCAAAAGAGTTGGCTGCAATCCGTGGCGCGGTTGTCGAGACGTCCAATCAAAAGGATCACGTCGAGCCCATTCCCTGGGGCGCTTTGATCCGCAGTAAGCCGATGTGGTTGATCGCCTGGCAACAATTCTTTCGCGCGGCCGGCTATGCACTATTTGCAACCTGGTTCACGCGCTTTATGGGCGAGGTCCACGCGCTGACCGAGGCCGAAGCCGCGATTTGGAACACCGCGCCGCTGCTAAGCGTTGTGGCCGGATCTTGGATTGGCGGCTTTGCCAGCGATTGGCTTTTGCGAGTGACCGGCAGCCGCGGCATTGGCCGCAAATTGACGGCGGCCGTCACCATGTTCGGCTGCGGCGCCATGTTTCTGGTGGCGCTCTATCAGACCAGCGCTGTCGCGGCGATTTCGTGGATTGCCGCGGCGGCCTTCCTGGGCGCGGTCGCGGGGCCTGTCGCGTACGCGATCACGATCGACATGGGTGGAAACCACGTCCCGACCGTGTTCAGCATCATGAACATGTCCGGAAATATCGGAGCCGCCTCCTTTCCGATTCTCGTGCCGTACGTCGTCAAATTGCGAGGGAACTGGAGCGACGTGCTGGTCCTCGTCGCCGGCATCTACGCCTTGGGGGGCCTTTGTTGGTTGGCGCTCAACCCAAGTGGCACCGTCTTCCACAGCGACTCCGCGAAGGCGTAGACCGAAACCTCCGCGCGGACGATTCTTGCCGTTGCTAAAACCGGCGGACGAGTCAAAATACGTGGCATGTCCAAACGCAAACGTCGGCAGGTTCCGGCCAGATCGAAATCGTCTATCAAATCTCAAGCCGCCAAGGCCGCGCGGGCGAACACCGAGGCGCAATCCGTTGACCTGCTAACGGTCAACTGGATGCTCTCCGTAATGACGGCCCTGCTCTGCGAAGTGGGCTTTCTGCTGGCGCGGGCTTATGTGTTGTTCGTGGACAATGACGCCCATCGCATGAGCGTGCTGGCGGGCATGATGCTGTTTGCTGCGTGCGTCGTGGGGTTGATCTCGATGGGGCTTTGCCTGGCCGTCGTTCGATTTCGAACACCCAAGCCGCCGCGCTCGGTCATCCTGTGTTCCGTCGTCATCGGCGTTTTGCCGCTGCTGGCGGCCGCGATCATCAATCTGCGACAGCTTTAGCGGAATGCGTTAGACTTTACTGCCAACCATCTTTGCCGACGCCTGCTGATTGCCGGGCACAGTTCCAGACCCTCCAGTGACAGCCCATGACCGCGGATTACTCTCGCCACGAGCATCATGAGTTTTTGCAGGCGACCGAGTTGGCGATGGCCGACGTCAGTCTGCAGGGCGCCCTGTCGAACTTGGGCACCACGCTCGGGCAGCGGAACCGCGTGGCGTTCGAGATCCTGCCAGAGTCCGATCTGCTGCGGGCTAAGGCGCGCGCGATCAAAGACGCGGCGCTCGCCGAACTGGATACGCATTTGCTGACGCTCGAAGCCAGCGTTAAGCGCCGCGGTGGCGAGGTTCATTTTGCCGCCGACGGCCCGGACGCCTGCCAGATCATCGCTGGCATACTGCGCCAGGCCGGCGCGCGTCGCGTGGTGAAGAGCAAGTCGATGACCTCGGAAGAGATTCACCTTAATCCGGCGCTCGAGGCCGAGGGCTTTGAAGTCGTCGAAACCGATTTCGGCGAGTACATCATTCAGGTTGCCGGACAGCGCCCCTCGCATCTAGTGGCGCCTGCGATGCATCTGCGCGTGGGGGACGTGGCCAAGATTCTCAGCCCTGAGGCGGGCGAGACCTTGCCGGACGACGGCCCTGTGCTGGCGAATTTCGCGAGACGCCGTTTGCGAGACGCCTTTGCCACGGCGGACGCCGGCATCACCGGGGCCAACTTTGCCATCGCCGAGACCGGCTCGATCGTGCTCGTAGAGAACGAAGGAAATATCCGCCTTTCGACATCGCTGCCGCGCATTCACATTGCTGTCGTTGGCATTGAAAAGGTCATTCCCAAGCTGGCCGACCTGCCCGTTTTCTTGAAGATCCTGGCCCGCGCGGCGACAGGACAAAAGATCTCTGTCTACACCTCGCTGATTACCGGCGCGAGGAGCGCAGAGGAACTGGATGGTCCGGAGAAATTCCATCTGGTGCTACTCGATAATGGCCGGTCGAAGATTTTGGGGGGACCGCTGCGCGAAAGTCTGTTCTGCATTCGCTGTGGAGCGTGTCTGAACGCCTGCCCCATCTATCGCAACATCGGAGGGCACGCGTATGGCGGAGTTTACGCGGGACCGATTGGCGCCGTCCTCACGCCGCTGTATGACGGGCTGGCCGCGAACCGGCATTTGCCGCACGCATCGAGCCTGTGCGGCGCTTGCCAGGCGGCTTGCCCGGTGAAGATTGCCATTCCGGAGATGTTGATCCAATTGCGTGAGCAATTGCATCACGAGCCGGGCGAGCTAGGGCGACTGGAGTCGCTGGCCTACCGCCTTTGGGCGCGATCGATGCGCAGCCCTCGCGCGTACGGAATCGCCACGTGGCTCGCCACGCGGACGGCTGGCAGGATTTGGCCGCGCCGCTGGATCGCCAAACTCCCCGGTGGCCTGCGCGGCTGGACCAACACCAGGGACTTTCCGGCGCCGGCGCAAAAGCGATTTCGTGACTGGTGGGAGAACGAAGGAAAAAAAGAGGACGCCCAGTGAATCGCGAGCAGTTCCTGGAGCGCGTGCGCGAAGCGACGTTGGCCGGACGAGCCTACCGGGTAGCGCCGGGCCCTGCGCTACCGGAGCGAGTCGGCTATGTCGGCGGTGGCGACGATCTAGTTGAGAGCCTGGCCTCGGAGATCAACGCGGTGGGCGGCTGGGCGACCGTTGTCGACGACGCGGAAGCAGCCCGGCAAGCGCTCGTCGAGTTATTTGACATCTATCAACCGAAGAGCGCGATCTGCTGGCGACATCCGCTGCTCGATCGGATTGGACTAGGCGACTTTTTGAAGGCTCGCGGAGTGGCGCAGCTCGATCACGCGTCGCTTTCGCTCGAAGCGCCTGACGCGCGCCGCGCACAGGTCGTCGACGCCGATATTGGCGTCACCAGCGTCAGCTACGCCGTAGCAGAGACTGGCACATTGGCCGTGGCAGCGCGTCCCGGACAAGAACGACTGGCAAGCCTGCTGCCGCCGGTGCACATTGCTATCGTCGAGCGATCGCAGATTGTGCCTGACCTGTTTGATCTGTTCTCGATCATCAGCCAGCAGGCGCCGAACGATATGCCGACGAACCTGGCGCTGATCACCGGTCCCAGTAAGACCGGAGATATTGAGCTTACACTCATTACCGGCGTGCACGGGCCAGGAAAATGGCACGTGATCATTCTGCGTTAGGTCGTATCGCGCCGCGGTCGCGTATTACGCGGGCTTTTTCTTCGCCGCGCCCTTCTCGGGAGTCTTTTCCGCAGACTTTTCGCCGCCGGCGTGGCAATGGGCGCCGTCCGTCCGGATCTCGCGCGCGTCAAGGACCGGCAATCCGCCGCCCTTGCTCAAGGACGCAGTCGCTGGAGCTGCGGCAGGTTTGACGCCCCCCAGGATCTTGGCCGCTTCGGCTGCGTATTTGCGACCCACGCCCAGCATTTTCAGCTTAGGCCACAGCATGTGCGCGTTGCTGGTCACCCACTCCCATCGGAAGAAGAACCGCATGAAACACTTGGCGTGCCAGTACTGCACCTGCTCGGGCGTGATGTGCTTGTACTTCATCAGCGGCGTGTAGACGTTGTATTTGGTAAAGTCGAACTCGGCGATCTGATCCTTCACCTCTGCGTAGAACTCAGTGCCTGGATAGGGCGTCACGACGTTAAAGTTGGCGTACGTCGGATTAACACCCTTAGCGTAAGTCAACACGCTGCGGATCGAATCGACCGTATCCTCCGGGAAACCGATCATGAACCCGGCGACAGTCCGGATGCCCATACCACGGCAGACCGCGACAAAGTCTCGCTGTTTGTCATCCTTGATCGGCGCGCGCTTATACTGCTTGAGTGTCCCTTCGTCCGGGGTCTCGATGCCGACCGTAATACTGGTCAGGCCGACCTCGCGCAACATCCGTAACGTCTCGGGGCGCAGTAGATCGATGCGGCTTTCAATCGAGAATTCGATCTTCTTCGGCAGCTTGCCAATCAATTCGGCCAGCCGTACCACGCGCTTGCGATCGAGACCGAATAGCGGGTCGCGGAATTTGAACGACTTGAAGCCGTAGGTCTTCATCCCGTGCCGGAGCTCCTCGAACACGCTCTCAGGCGAGCGGAAGCGAGTGGCGTTCTCGACGATGATGTACGGACAGTAATTGCACGTAAACGTGCAGCCCCGGCTTTGCTGAATCAGCCCAGTTGGGAACTTGGTGAAGTCATAGCCGATCCGGAATTTCGACGGTCCGAAAAGAGACCACGCTGGGAACGGCAGGTGATCCAATTCGCGGACGCTGCCGACATCTACCACGCGGTTGGTGGAATTGAGGACTTCGTCCAGCTTCCAGAGAAGCATCTCGCATTCGCCGCGGACGATGGTGACGTCCAGGCCATCAAAAGCCTCGGGGACTGCGTACGCCACAAGCCCGGTGACCACGACCTTGGTCCGTGGGTTGCGCGCCAAGACTTTCTGGATGGCGGCAATTTCAAGATCGAGCGTGATCAGCGACGGATTAAAAACGTACAGATCCGCTCCGACCGGGCATTCGTCCTCGCAGTACTCGACCGTGTGGCCGAGCTTTTGGAAGATCGCGCCCATGTAGGCGAAGTTCATCGCGACTGGGCGACGATCGCGCTTGAAGAAGTGACGAATCACCTGGCCGCGAAAGCCGCCGAATCCGTGGTATTGACCAATGCCGATGCCGCCGGCAAAGTCCTTGGCGACGTCGCGTTGCCGTGTGTCCCAGAGGACGACATGCATGTTAGGCTCTCCGCTAAAATGTTCCGCAAGTCTAGCTTCGATTGCTGAATCGCCCCGAATCACGCGGTTGTTTCGCCGCGAGGAGTCGGGTCAAAGCTGTCCTGAGGATGTTTGGATTTACATTACTTTGGTGTTTCGTTGTCGCGGTCGCGCGTGAAACATGTCGAAAACTGGTTCCGCGCGGTCGACCCGCGTAATCCGCTCGCTCGATTCGCGTCCGGCGGACGTCGTCGACGTTTCTGCCTGCCGAAGCAACTGGATCCGGCCGCCGCGGAACATCTGGTACGTGTTGCCGCGCCACGTTATCTGCCGACCGACGGCCGAAGCCAACATCAATCCGGAATTAATCAGCGCCACGATCGGCCCGGCGAATGTGTCAAACAAGCAGGCGGCCTTCAGTTGGGGAGCGCGATTTGGAAAATAGAGACGCGCCGTGGCGCTCCGCAGCGCTCCGCGCGTGACGGATAGGGCGTACCACGCGGCACAAAACGCCAGCGGCGCCCAAGCCCAGCCAGCGCCCGTCGCTATGCCGTAGCCTGCCGCTGCCAGGCTGCTCCAAAACGCTACTGCCGTGCCGACGATCGAACAAAAGCCGATCGACCACGTGCGCGGAGCATAGACGCGGCCAATGATGTATTGGCGGCGCAAGAATTCGAGCATTTGACCGGTCGTTAACGCTAGTGGCGAGGGGAGCATGCAGGCCGGCTCGAATTCAACCCTCATCTGATGTTGCTTGAGCACGCGCGCGGCGACAAGATCGTCGCTCAGCGTTCCCTGCCAGGCATCACGCAATCCGCAGGATTCGAACTGGTCGCGACGAATGGCCCACGAGCCGCCCCAGACCAGGCCTCGCGAATCCGCGCGGTACATCACCGCGGCGCAGGCGTTGATGCTGTACTGAACCAGTGCAGCGAACGTGTTTTCGGTCGGGACGAACCAGCGATACCCGGTCGCGGCCGCGGCGCCTGGAGCGTCGAGGCGTTGCACTAAGAGGCGGAGCCAGGCCGAATGTGGTCGGGCGTCCGAGTCGACAAACGCCAGGATCTCAACGTCTTCTGGCAGCTTGGTGACACCCGCCAGTAGATTGTGAATTTTCTGTCCGCTGACCGTCGCCTTGCCGGCTACCGCCAGTCGAACGGACACGCGACCTGCCTCGCGCATTAGCGCGTGAATCGTCTCGCAGGCGGGGTCGTCCGGGCTCTCGACGACGAACACAACTTCGTAATTCGGATAGTCTTGCGCGAGCAAGGGGCGGAGATTATCGGCCAGCCCATGATCCAGCCCTTTGCAGGGGGCGATCAGGCGGACCCGTTTCAGCGAGGGGGTGGTGCGGGGATTCCGCAGTCGGCTGCGGGCGAAGCGGCGGTGCTCGTATGTCTGTAAACCTAGCAGTGCGGCTTGTCCCAGAGCGACAATCGCCAGCGCACCCCAGATTACGAACACGGCACTCATCGCAGCGCATCCCTCCATGGATTGGCTTGCTAGTAGGCTCCCGCTGTCTGAACGGGGACGCAGAATAATGGGGACGCTACCGGGCGTCAATCGGACTGTGCGCGGCGCCTGCGATGCTGGCGCCGTCGCGAGCGCGCAAAACTCGCCCTGATCGTTCCACTCTTCCAGCACCCCAATCGGAAGAAAAGGGGGCGCAACTTGAGTGAAGCGAGCGAAATCTTGGCCGCTAATGAATCAGAGCGCCGGAATAGAATTTTTGCGGGCCATGGTCGGTCTCGAGCATGAGGGCGCCATCATCCGCAATACCCACGCAACGTCCGCTGACGTGCTTTTGGCCGGTATTGATCGTCAGCGTTCGCCCGTGTTGCAGGCAGCATTGATCCGCGCGCTGCGCAAGTTTCGCCGGATTGGCCGCCAGTTGAACGAAGTTGGGCCACAACTCTGCTAGCAACCCAATCAGTAGATCTGTCCGAGTCTGGGGAAGCTCTGCCAGGGCGCCCAGCGAGGCGACTCGATCGCGCAACTCCGCAGGCGCTTCAGCGGAGCGGTCCAGCACGTTCAATCCAACGCCGATCACGTGGCGGCCGTCCGGCAGCACTTCGACCAGGATGCCAGAGAGCTTCCGCCCATTGGCAAATACATCGTTTGGCCAGTGCATGCCGAGTTGGTGTTCGGCAAGGAGCGGTCGGACCGAATCGACAATCGCCAGGGCCGTGGCCAGCGAGATCAGCGGGAAGCTTGCCCTGTCGATTCCCAACGTCGCCGGGTCCAGCACCAGGCTACAGGCGAGGCTCCCGGTGGACGTCCACCAGCGGTTAGCGCCGCGGCCCCGACCGGCCGTTTGCTGGTCTGCCACGACCAGGGCCGCCTCGTCTCGTGGCAATACCGCCGCAAGTTCCCGCGCGCGATCGTTGGTGGAGGTGAGCGTGGCGTGATGCTCGGCCCGCGCCAGCGGCGTCTCGCGCAACAAACGGTCGATATCAAGATCGTCGGACGACATGGGACCTGGAGCTTTCGGCAGAGAAACAATGCAGAGGGCAGGCGAACTGCCTTCGGCGTTTTGCACAGTCTTGCCGTCACGACTACGAAGCGGCGGGCTGTTTGTCCGGGTGGAGATAGATAAAGCTCTTGCCGAGCCGGCCCCCGTAGTTGCCGGCCGAAACGCGGAGCAAGCCGGGCGTATCGACACAGGCGTCAATCGCGGAGTGCGTGGCGCGCGTGATCGCGGCCAGATCTCGCCCGTTGAGGATCAGTTCCATGATGGAATTGACGCCATCAGGGACGCGAGATTTTTCGCCCAGCGCAGTCTTGAGCGTTGGGCAAAACTCTGCGTAGGTGCTGGCGATGGTAAACGAGTAGCGGCTACCGGCCTTGGACCCGCTACCAGCGAGCCCGCCTGGGAAGGGCGCAATCACGCCGGGCGACTTTGCGGCGGCGGCCGCGGCGCGTTCCGCGGCCAGTAGCGCCGCGTCGACCGTGGCGCCCATGAACCAGAGGTTCCCCCCCATCAGCCCATCGGCAAAGCCAAATCTTCGGTCGAGCACGAACTCGCCACCGAGGATTGGGATCACCCACACGGGTCGATCGAATCGATTATCTCGAAACTGATATCCGTCGCCAAAGAACGCGATCTTGCGGCCTAGTTTGAAGTACGGATCACTATCGATCAGGTTGAAGCAGGCAGTCGTGGGGCAGGTGAGCACGTTCTGACTGATGCGCACTAGCAGCGATCGTTCCAGTGCTTCGACACGGTCTTTGCGAAAGCGCGGCACGTGAAACTGCACCACGGCGCCGGGCCGGCCGTCGGGCGTTGGCTCGGACGTGTCGCCACCGGGACCGATATAGCGATCCAGTCCCGCTTCGCAATCGCAGAGGATGGTGCTCGATGCGTTGCCCGTCGCGGCCTCGACGGCGCGGTCGAGCCAGTGGCGATCGCGGGCAGTGATCAGCACCTCGGCGTAGATGCTGCGAAACGCTTCGGCGTACGTGTCTTCGATTTCCGCTCGGTGGCTCACGCTTATCCGCGCCCCCGTCCGGCGTAGATCGTTTTTTCAGTAATCAGCTTGTCCATGAAGATGTCGTGCGATTGAGTCGGAATCTCCGGGAACAACTGGCACTCAAAGGCCAATGCCACCAGCGGCGCGTCCGGACGAGCGTGCTCTAGCAGCTTGTCGTAGTAGCCCATTCCGTGTCCCATGCGGGCGCCGTTTCGATCGAACGCCACGCCAGGCACCATCACCAGGTCCAACTCCTTGACGTCGATCCGTTTGCCGGGCTGGTCCCGCAGTTCGACCTTGGGCTCCAGGATCTTGTACATGCCGACCGAGAGCTCATCCATGTTTTCCAGATGGAACAGCTCCAGCTCGCCGTCCACGCAGTAGGGGACGATCACGCGCTTGCCGTGCGTCAGAGCCTCTGGAAACGACTGGCGGGTGCGGACCTCGGTGCGGACGTCGACGTAAAACATCACCGTCTTGGCGGCCGCGTACTCGGGCAGGTCCATAAACGTGCGGCAGATCTGCTCGCTGATGGATTCCTTATCAGGCTGATCCTTGCGATTGGCGTGAGCCTGCTCGCGAATCTGCTTCTTTTGTTCCTGAAGAGCGGAGAGTTGACTAGCTTCCATGGCGTTGCCGTCTGCGGGGGATGCGATAAGGACTTTCCAGCGATTTATCGTACCTTTCTTGAGTCAGAAAACAATCCGGGGCGACGCATAAGGGCAGGCCTGCTCCATCGTCAGCCGGCAACGAGTTTGCGGATGTGCGAGAGGCTGACGGTGGCCGCGGCGTCGAGATTCGCTTCGCTGCCGCCGCGCCGCAGGGGCGAACACATCTCGTACGCGACGTACCCATCAAATCCACCCGAGCGCAGCCCGGCGAAGAAAGCCGGTAGATCCAAAAAACCTTCCCCCAGCGGCACAGCCCGTAGCGCTGGCGGGTCGAGCTGCCGATAGTTCACCAGGCCGGGGTCATAAGCAAAGCGGTCGATCCGTACGTAATCCGCGAGAGTTGTCTGAACCATCCGCGGGGCCAGCCGACGGGCGGTCGCTTCCAGGTCGCCCCCGGTGAGAGCGACGGACCAGGGATCGAACATCGCCCGCAGATTGGGATGATCGACGTCGTCCAGCAATTCCTCGAAGGCGTCTGCGGTGATGCCGATATCGTGATGGTTCTGCAGACCGAGGATGACGCCTTCGTCGCCGGCGCGCGACGCAGCTTCGCGCAGCCCGGCAACGCATTTTTTCCAGTCGGCCTGAAAGTCCGAACCTTCGGGCGAGTACCCGCTGAAGACCCGGACGATCTTGGCGCCCAACCGGGCGGCGATGCGGGCCAGTTGGTGGACGTATTCCACCTGCATCTCGACCAGCGGAACTTCCGCGGCGGTTTTGCCGGCGGTGAAGTCGGTGTAGCCGGCAATGGTGGCGATTTCGATCCCGATCGCCTCGGCTTCTTCGCGAACCGCGTCGAGCGCCGCCGGATCTTTGTAGTCGAGAATCGAAAGATGGGGACGCTTGCCGCCGATTTCGACCGCTGCATAGCCGAGTGCCTTCGCCTTGCGCAAGAATGGCAATAGCTCCAGGCGATGCTGTCCCCAATACCCGGCGTAGCTGACGGAGAACAAAGTTGGAATCATTGCGTTGTGGTCCTGGACGAATGACGCGCGGAGCGAAAAACGGGGGCGCACAGCCGGCTAGTCTAGGTAAAATCACAGCCACTCGCCACGCGGCGCTGTTTTGTTCCCTTCCTGGTAATTGCTTGGACCGAATACCATGTTCGAACGCGCGCGATTGATTGATCTGAGCGTGCCGCTAGCGCACCAGGCGGTGAGCGAGCCCATCAAGCCATCGATCCACTATGTCGATCACGCCGGCGAGGGACTGGCGCAGATGCGGCAGTTTTTTGGCGTGCAGCCGCAAGATTTGGTTTACTCCGCCGGGCAGGGCTGGGCGATCGAGGAAATCCATGCGATCACGCACACCGGTACGCACGTCGACGCGCCATATCACTACGGCGCTACATCCGAGGGCCGGCCAGCGCGAACGATCGATCAGGTGCCGCTGGAGTGGTGCTTTGCCCCGGGCGTGGTGATCGACGTCCGTCATCTGGCGGCGCGGGCGACGATTGAAATCGCGGATTTGCAAGCGGCGCTTGAGAAGATCGAATACTCGCTCCGCCCAGGCGACATCGTGCTACTGCAAACGGGCGCCGACAAACGGATCGACACGCCCGAGTACTTCGCGCAGCCTGGATTGGGGCGCGAAGGGACGCTATGGTTAGTCGAGCAGGGAGTCCGCGTGATCGGGATCGACGCCTACACGCTGGATCGTCCCTTTGCCGCCATGGTGGCGGACTTCCAGCGCAGCGGCGACGGTCGGCATATCTGGCCAGCTCACTTTGCCGGCATTACGCGCGAATATTGCCAGATTGAGAAGCTGGCCAATCTTGACCAGATCCCTAAGCCGCACGGATTTTACGTTTCGTGTTTGCCGGTAAAGATCGAGCGCGCAAGTGCTGGCTGGTGCCGCGCGGTGGCGATTGTCGAAGGCTGATCGGAGGACCGCCGATCGTCTCACAGCGCCTGGCCAGCTACTTCTTATCAGCGTGGATCGTCTCGCAGATTGTTCCCAGCACGCGACCGATGCGATCTCTGTCTTCCGGCTTTGAAATCATCGTTTGATTGACAAACGCCGCGAAGACAAACGGCTTTCCTTCGGCCGTGGCGCCATAGCCGGCGAGGGCCTTGCTGTTGAGCACCTGCCCGCCGTTCATGACGTTGGACCAGGTGAGCGTGCCGGTCTTGGCTTGTATCTTGCCACGCGCCGGGCTGTCGCTGCCGACGGATTTGGCGAGCGTGCCGTCCACGCCCAGAGTCGGCAGGGCGTTTTTGTAGACCTCGAAGTCTGGCCGGGTCGCCATGTATCGCAGCAGTTGGACCGTGGCGCGCGGCGTGACGTAGTCCGCCCTGTCGCCGCCGGCGCCGCCGCCGAACGAGATGCTATCGACGTCGACGCCGTTCCGCGCCAAAAAGTCATGTTGCTTGCGCAGACCGGCCGCAAGCGTGCGCTGGCCGTGCCTGGCCGCGACGATCAGCGGCAGCGTGCTGGCGTGCAGGTTGTGGCTGACCTTTAGGATCAATTTGATCGACTCGCCAAAGGGTGGCGATTTTATGAGCGCCACGCGCTTCAGCCCGGGGTAATCGTTTTTGTTGGGTAACTCAGCGCCGTTGTCCGCGTCGAGCACGGGCGCGTCGACTCGCACGCCGGCCCTGGCTAGCGCCTCGATCAACAGCGTCCTGGCGAAACTCGGCGCGTCCGGCGCTTCATAGATTCGCACGACGGGTTTGGCGTTCGACGCGATCTGGCCACGCACGACAATCACGCCGTCAGAGGGTGAGCTGAGGTCGACGCGGGTATCGGCCGTAGCGTCGACCGTTTCGACTTGAGCGTCAACACGAACCGCTTGGGTTTGTGGGCGCCAGACGATCTTGGCCGGCTTGCCTGGCTCCGAGGGGCTGACCTCGACGTCGATCAGATTGTCGTTGATCATGATGGGCGTCAAGCGGTCCGGCCCGCTGCCGGTTCCTTGCGCCGAGTCAAACAGGCGATTGTCGATCAGGATATCGCCGGACACACTTTTGATCCCGGCGGCCGCCACCTGCCTGGCGAGATCGTCCAAGCCTGCTAACGGATCGGGCGCGGTCAGTTCGGCGGCGCTACTGTAACCGGCGTAGGTGTGGTCTGAATCCATGAAGGCGATCTTGCCCTGGTCGTCCGTGCGCCCCCCCATGGATAGATCGCCACTCGCGACCAGGATCAAGTCTCCGGCAAGTCGACCTTGCTTGTCGACTTCGCCGCGCGCGTAGATCGGAGTCTCAAAGCGATAGTCGGCGCCCAGCGCGTCGAGCGCCGAGGCGACGGAATACAACTTGGTGGTCGAAGCTGGCGCAAAGAGTTTGTCGGCGGAGCGTTCGTAGAATGTGTCGCCTGTTTCCGCGTCGACAACCAGCAAGCCCCAGTGCGCGTGCTTGAACTCCGGCGCGTCGATGATCGCGTCAATCTTCTTGGACAGGTCGTCCCCGGCAAACGCGGCGCTCGCCAGCATCGCGAGCGCACATCCTAGCAGCAGTCCGCGCACAGCAATCCTCGTCATAGCTTCCTCAGTCAATGAGTTGAAATCTAGTTGCAGTTCTGGCGGGCGGGTGACGCAGGGGCGGTTCGAAGCCGTCCCCTATTCTGAAAGGGGATCGCGCCGTTTGCAACGAGCTTTAGCGGGAGAAAGCTGCAAGAAAATGGCGAGGAGGCCTGTACTACGGCAATGCGAATTGGTTGCAGCGCAGAGATTGCAGCGCATGTGGGCGCCGCCGCGCCGGCGAAAGCAAGAAAACGCTAGCTGCCTGTTGAAAAACGCCGTCGTGGCGTTTTTCAACCTCGCCCGGCGCAAAGCAAAGCTTCGCGAGGCTCGCAAAATAACGACTTACGTCGCTATTTTGTGCTCACATCCATGTGAGGTCGCAGCCTGTCGAGAAAATCAACAGGCTGCTAGGCGCGCAATCGCGAACCACCAGCCGTGCGGGCGGCGCAATTCATTGGACGCGCACTCCGGCGCGCAATTCGCTCGGCGGCCTTCAGGACCTTTACTTAGTCCGTGACCTTTGCGCCGGCGATCAGGCTGATGAACTCTTTGTTCGACTTGAACTTGCCCAACTGTTTGGTGAGCTGTTCCATCGCGTCGACATGATGCATCGTCGAAAGCGTGCGGCGAAGCATGGTCACGGCGTGCAGGGTGTCCGGGTCGAGCAGCTTCTCTTCGCGGCGCGTGCCGGATTGGCTGATATCGATGGCGGGCCGAACCCGTCGATCGGACAGCTTGCGGTCCAGCACCAACTCCATGCTGCCGGTTCCCTTGAACTCCTGGAAAATCAGCTCGTCCATACGGCTGCCGGTGTCGACCAGCGCCGTGGCGCAGATCGTCAAGGAGCCACCTTCTTCGAAGACGCGCGCCGTGGCGAAGAGCTTCTTGGGGATATCGAGGGCCTTGATATCGACGCCGCCAGACATCGTCCGGCCCGTGTTGCCGACCCACTTGTTGAAAGCGCGGGCCATGCGGGTGATGGAGTCCATGAGCAGGAAGACGTCGTCCCCCATTTCGACGAGCCGCTTGCAGCGCTCGACGACCAACTGCGATAGGCGAACGTGGCTTTCGACATCGCGATCCAGGCTGCTGGCGATCACTTCGCCCTGCACGCTGCGACGCATGTCGGTCACTTCTTCCGGTCGCTCGTCGACCAGCAGCACAAACAACTTGACTTCCGGATAATTGACCGTGATCGCCTGGCTGATTTGTTGCAGCAGGATGGTCTTTCCGGTTCGCGGCGGAGCCACGATCAATGCGCGCTGTCCTTTGCCCAGGGGCGTCAGCAGGTCCATCACGCGGGGGCTGAGTGGCTGCGCGCCGGTTTCCAGACGCAACCAGGACTCCGGGTTGATGGGGGTCATGGCGTCGAAGGATTTTACCATCGGATAGTCTTCCGGCTTTCGGCCGTCGATATCCAAGATCTCTTTCAGACGCGGACCTTCCTGCTTACGGCTGTGTTGAACCATGCCGTTGATCAACAGACCTTCGCGGAGGCGATACTTTTCGATCATCGTGCCAGGCACGAAGGGATCAGTACGCTCGCGTTGGTAGTTGTTCTTGGGGTCGCGAAGAAACCCGTAGCCGTTGGGATGGAGTTCCAGGACGCCGGAGGCGGGCGCTAGTGGAATCGGCTCGCCATTGTCCGGAATATCTGGCTGGGGGGGGTAGTTGTTGTAGTTGCGGTCGCCACCAACCGGGCGAGGCCGCGGCCCGCGGCCGCGCTGCCCATTGTTGTTGTTATTGTTGTTGTAATGGCCAGGTCCGCCTTGACGACCGCGTCCGCGGCCACGCTTCTTCTTAGTCATGTCTCACCCAGAACAGAAATTCCGCGCCACGGAGCGGCGCAGTTGATCAACGCAGTTAAACGAACACGGTCAGCAAGCAACAGGGATAGGGTCATAGAATGCATCAATGATGCGAGTGGCGCGCAGCCCGAACGCAATGCTTGGTTCCACACCAAACTTCATAGAATGGTCGGACGGACTGTTGATCCGCCGGCCCTGGCCAGAGGTCAATCTTCACAAACTGGCGAAGATCGTTGTTAAACCGCCGTCCGCGCCGCACCGGATGCGTCGAGGACGAACGTCAGGTAACACACGCGGCAAGTCGTTCTGAGGCGATGCAGTCCGTTGCGTGCAACACAGCATAATGTGCGTTCTACGCAGCGTCTTTTGCCCGCAACCACGCCCTGGCAGGGCGCGTACAGAACGAGCGCCAGGATCTCAAAAACGCGGGTGGCCTACCGAAGATGCGCCAAGGTTCCAAACCTGGAAACACACATATTCCCAACCGGAAACTGAGCGGCCTCGGTTCCAAGGCCTACATACACCCCGCGGCTGAACGCAGCTATCTACGGGGGGCGGCTCGCCAAGTCCAAACTCTTTTCGGCGAACCAACAGACGCCTAATCATCAGGCGTCCGTTCAACTAGCAGATTCCTAACAGCTATCGCAATCTTAGCCGCCGCTTGCGTCGTGTCAAGCCATGTTCGCAGTTTGTGCCGTGAATTTAAGCCTTTATGTCGCTGGGACCAAGTCCACCGGTTCGGCTGAATACGGCAAAAACTCGCCGAAAAACAGGTTCGGATCTGTCGCGTGCTGTCGTTGCTAGCCGCCGTGCCCACCCGACCGGTAGGATCGCTGAAATCTCTACCGTCGGCATTTTTTCCGCGACTGGCGCCCCCTGCCCTGGCCGATAGAAACTTACGGGCCGCGCTCAAATTGGGCGCGTGAAACAGGGGGAGAGTTAAAGCTATGAAAGCAATTTGTACCGTTGGATTGCTATGCGTCTTTGCGCTAGTGACGCCGAGTATCGCCGGCGAGGGCATCACGTGGGAAAAGGATCTCGAAGCGGCCAAGAGCGCCGCCAAGCGGAGTAACCGCTTGATCCTGATCCACTTTGGCGCCACCTGGTGCCAGCCGTGCCAACAACTTGAGCGCGAGGTATTCAGCGCGCCCGACTTTGGCAAAGATCTCAAGCCGAATTACGTAGCAGTGAAGTTGAACTACGACAACTTCCCGGCCACGGCGCATCAGTACGGCGTCGGATCGCTCCCTTGCGACGTGATCCTGGCGCCCAACGGACAGGTGATCGAGCGGATGACCAGCCCGATGACGTCGGCCGAATATGTCGCGTCGCTCCAGCGCGTGGCCGTCTACGCCCGCACCGGTCAGCGTCCGCTTCCGCCGCAAACTGCTACGGCGGTCGTCGCGGCGCCGCAGCACGCGCCGCAACAGCCGGCCTATGCCGTCCCGTTGAACTCCGCTGGCGTGAGCTCGCAGCCACCCATGCCCAACGCAGCGCAAACCGACAATCTGTACATGAGTTACTACGACCAACGTCGCAACGAAAAGCAAGCGGCCACCGCCGCGCCTTATGCGCAGCCTTATCTGGCTGGCGCCAGCGGACCGGCGCCCACGGGCGCTCCGCCAGTCGCCAACACCGGTGCGCCCGCCGCTGCTGGACCGACGGATTGGTTGGCGACTCAACCCCCAGAGCAGTCCAACGCCGGACCGCAAAACGCGGCTACAGGGCCTCAGGGGCCACAAGCGCTGGCCGCGCAATCGGCCGCGCCGCATCCATCTCAATTCTCCCAGATGCCTGCTCGTCAGGTCCTCGGTTTGCCGGTTCTCCCTCCAGGGAACCCGCCACTGGGTCTGGACGGTTACTGCCCCGTCACTCTGTGCGAACATGGGACGTGGGGACTGGGCGATACCCGCTACGGAATGCAGCATCGCGGACGGACGTATCTCTTTTCCGGTCCGGAAGAACTAAAGCGCTTCCGCGATAATCCGGATCGTTATAGTCCTGTCTTGGCCGGAAATGATCCCGTGCTTGAACTGGACCAAGGGCAGAGCGTGCCGGGCAATCGGATGTATGGGCTTTACTGTCGCGGACACATCTACCTGTTTGCCAGCGAAGAAACGCTGCAGCGGTTCCGCCAGAACGAGAATCGATATTCGACCGAAGCGCTGCAAGCGCGCCGCTAGAATATCAGCCGCGTTAGTCGCCGGCCCGCGGCAGAATGCGTTGCTGCGTGGTCTTTTTAACGCCTGCCACTTTGAGCATGGTGACCAAAAAGATTGTCACGAGCATTACGCCGACGCCAATCAACAGTCCGTTGATCAGACCCACGGCGATGGCCAGACGGGTCATATCGGCCGATTTGTCCGCGTCGAAAAGGATCCGCACGAACTCCGGCGAAACTCTGCCAATCAGCCAGCCGAATGCGCCGCCGATCACCGAAGACGCAGCGCGGGCCGCCAGCACGTAGAAGAAATAACGGATTTCGGTCATGACGCCGGTTCCAGAGATCTACGCGTTTTTACGGTTCCAGCCAATTGAGCGAACGATCGACCGCTTTGCGCCATTGAGCGTATCGCCGGTCGCGGTCGGCGGCGTCCACCTGTGGCGTGAACTCGCGGTCCAGCGCCCAATTCTTGGTGATGTCGCTCGCATCTTTCCAATAGCCGACGGCCAGGCCGGCTAGATAGGCCGCGCCCAGTGCCGTGGTTTCATAGACGACGGGCCGGCGGACCTTTACGTCGAGAATATCGGCTTGAAATTGCATTAGTGCATTGTTGACGCTGGCGCCGCCGTCGACTTTGAGTTCCGCCAGTTCGAGACCGGAATCTTGCCGCATTGATTCGAGCAAGTCGCGGGTTTGGTAGGCCATGGAGTCGACTGCCGCCCGCGCGATGTGCGCCCGGGTTGTTCCTCGCGTCAGGCCGACAATGATGCCGCGCGCGTAAGGGTCCCAATGGGGCGCTCCCAGTCCGACGAACGCCGGCACCAGGTAGACTCCGTCCGAGTTCGGCACGCTGGCGGCGAGCGCCTCGACGTCCGAAGACTTTTCGATCCAACCCAGCCCGTCGCGCAGCCATTGCACCACGGCGCCAGCGATGAAGACCGATCCTTCCAGGCAGTACGTCACCTTGCCACCCACGCCCCAGCCAATGGTGGTCAGCAGATTGTTCTTGGACTCAATCGCCTGCTCGCCCGTATTGAGCAGCATGAAGCAGCCGGTGCCGTAGGTGTTCTTGGCGGAGCCTTTCTGAAAGCAGGCTTGTCCAAACGTGGCGGCTTGCTGGTCGCCAGCGTCGCCGGCGACGCGGATCGGCGCGCCAAAGAACTCTGCCTTGGTTTCGCCATAAACTTCGCTCGAAGATTTTACCGCCGGCAGCATCGCGCGAGGGACGTTCAGGAGTTTGAGGAGCGCGTCGTCCCAATCGAGCGTATGAATGTTGAAAAGCAGCGTGCGACTGGCGTTGCTGTAATCAGTAACGTGCTGCTTTCCGCCGGTCAGCCGCCAGATCAAGAAGGTATCGACCGTGCCGAATAAGACTTCGCCCCGCTCGGCCCGGGACCGCAAGCCTTCGACAGTGTCCAACAGATGCTTAATCTTAGTGCCGGAGAAATAGGCGTCGATCACCAGGCCCGTTTTGGCGCGGAAGGTATCCGCCAGGCCATCGGCTTTGAGTCGATCGCAGATAGGCGCCGAGACGCGGCTCTGCCAGACAATGGCGTTGGCCACGGGCCGGCCCGTATCGCGTTCCCAGAGGATGGCCGTCTCGCGCTGATTCGTGATGCCAATCGCCGCGATGTCTTTGGCGGTTAGTTTGGCGCTTTCCAGCGCTTGGCGCGCAACTGCAAGTTGCGTGTTCCAGATCGCCTCGGGATCGTGCTCGACCTCACCGGGGGCAGGCAGAATCTGCTCGAACTCTTGCTGCGCTGAGCCGACCGAGCGACCACTGTGATTGAAGATAATTGCCCGGCTCGAGGTCGTTCCCTGATCGAGGGCGAGAATGTACTGGCTCATGCGATAATACCTGCGCGGATTACTTGGCCGGACTTGCCGGATGATGATTGCCAATCAGCAATTTGTAGATCCCACCACCTAGCACGCCCCCAACCAGTGGTCCGGCAATTGGAACCCACCACCAATTATTTCCCCAGCGAAAGACGTCCGGGCCCCAGCCGGCGATCGCTGTAAAGAGTCGCGGGCCCAGATCTCGGGCAGGATTGATGGCATACCCGGCGTTGAAGCCAAACGTCATGCCGATCAACAGGACGAGCAAGCCGATGGCGATTGCGCCCTGCGCTGGCGTTGGGTTTGCCGTGCGGGCGTCAGTAATTCCAAAGATCACGCCTACCAAAAGCGCCGTCCCCACTACCTGGTCGACAAATCCGCCGGGAAAGGGGGAGAGCCAGGTCTGCGGATATGTAGCCCAGATGCTGGCCGTCGCCTGCTCGCGGACATCGCCTGCAAACGCGATCAGCGCCTCGTGATAAACGGCAAACACGATCGCTGACGCCACGAACGCGCCCGCCATTTGCGCCGCCCAATACGGCAGGATCTTGCGAGCGGGGAAGTCGCTGCACACGGCCAGCGCCAATGTAACGGCCGGATTGAGATGCGCGCCGCTGACGCCGCCAGCGATGAAGATTCCCATCGTCACGGCCAGTCCCCAGCCAAGATTGATTGACAGGTACTGGCCGTTTGCCTTGTCGCTGAGCACGACTTGCGCCACTACAGCCACGCCAAACGTGACCAGGACGAGCGTACCCAAGAATTCCGCCGCGCATTCGCGCGCCGTTCCACGCAGCATATCCGCCTCCCCTACTGATTAAGATCAGCCCTGCGATTGCGCCGAGACTCGCTTGCCGAAATGCGTTTGCAGGCGTTTGACGCAAATTGGAATCTGCGCCTCCGCTTCGGCGAACGACAGAACACCTTCATCGACCAAAACGGTCGCCAATTGACGCAGCGCCTCTTCACCCAAGCGGTGATGGTACAACAACATCAGGCGCCGCTCAACGAGGTCATCCAGAGTGCGCGCCCACTCCGCGCGGACGGCGTATCGCGCCAGCGCTAACGGCAAGTCCAGCCCCGCCAGAACGCCTGTGGCCGGAAACGTGGTGAGCGCGATCTCTGTCCGTGCGCCGTGCAGCTCCCAGGCTGCGAGGATTTGTTCCAGTGTGTAGCCCAGCCGTTCCGCGAGCGCTTGGCAGCGGTGCTTGAGATCGGAGGCGCTGGCCGGATAGTCTTCCGCGCCTGGCAGCAGTCTGTCTTCGCTCGTGGCGACAACAGGTAGCTTCAGGCGAGCCAATACGGTTGCCGTGACTTCTTCGGCCAATGAGCGGCAAGTTGTCAGCTTGCCGCCGATCACTGAGTAGAACGGCATCGGCGCGTCGGTATTTTCGACCAAGCCATGCCGCCGAGTGATGCTGGCGGTTGAGCCGCTATCGACATACGGCAGCGGGCGGACGCCACTGTAGTGCAGATGGACATCGTCCGCGGTGAACCGGATCTCCGGCATCAGCTCATTGACGGTTGAAACCAGGTAGTCGATCTCGTCTTGCGTCGCAACGGCGTCGGCCGGATCTCCCTGGTAGCGCAGGTCGGTCGTCCCGATGAGCGTGGCGTCGCCAAACGGCAGCACGAACACGGGCCGCCCGTCAGGCGCTTCTGCGTACAAGCCATCGCCGTTGAGCGCCTCGCGCAATCGTTCGTTCCAAGACACCAGGTGGCTCCCCTTGGTGCCCCCCATTAAACGCTTGGATGGCAAATGCAGAGTGCTGAGCGTTAGATCGACCCATGCGCCCGTGGCGTTAATCGTCGCAGTCGGCTCGAACGACCGCACAGGCTGTTGAGAGTCTGTTGGATAGATCGAGACCTTCTGTCCGTCGAGCGAAGCACGATGGTAGTTGAGTACC
>Ga0105046_10004411_pt1 | contig 22423 bp, 16 predicted proteins | sample MAT03_FD_78385 | JGI IMG/M metagenome (GOLD analysis project Ga0105046, IMG submission 78385) | Freshwater microbial communities from Lake Fryxell liftoff mats and glacier meltwater in Antarctica - MAT-03 (megahit assembly) | ecosystem: Environmental > Aquatic > Freshwater > Ice > Liftoff...
GATTCCCGCAGTTCCGAGGCCGTCGAGCCCGAACCGGCCGGCGCGCTCGATTATGCGCGCGGCCCACAGGGCGGGCGTCTGCTGTCTGATGACGAATTCCAGGTCGAGATGACCATCTACGAAACTGGTGTGCCGCCGCACTTCCGCGCGTATTCCTACGACGCCGCGCTCCGGCCGATTCCGCCGGGCGAAGTCGAACTCGTGGTCGACCTGCTCCGGCTCGGGGGGCGGGTGGATCGGATCGGCTTCACGCCCGAAGCCGACTACCTGCGCGGGGCGGCCGTCGTCGACGAACCGCATTCATTCGACGTCGCGGTGCGGGCCACGCGCGCCGGGAAGCAGCACACGTGGAAGTACGCGCAGATCGAAGGTAAGGTGCAGCTCGGGCCCGACCAGGTGACGAGCGCCGGCATCGTCATCGCCACGGCCGGGCCGCGCACGATGCGCACGACCCTCGCGCTGCCGGGCGAGGTGACCGCCAACGCCACGCGGGTGGCGCGCGTCGTCCCGCGGCTGCAGGGCGTCGTCACCCAGGCGGTCAAGCAGGCCGGCGACCGGGTGCGGCGCGGCGAGCTGATGGCGGTCGTGAGCAGCCGTGAGCTGGCTGCCGCCAAAAGCGGCTACCTCAGCGCTGCGCATGAAGTGGCATTTGCGCGCGGGGCGGCCGAGCGCGAAGAGGCGCTGTGGAGGAAGAAGATCTCAGCCGAGCGCGACTTTCTCGCAGCCGCCCATGTGCTCGACGAAGCGCTGCTGAAGCAGCGGCTTTCTGCCCAGGAGCTGCAATTGCTGGGCGTGCCTGCCGAGGCGATTGCGGCGCTGGCTGCGGCGCCAGTGGACAGCCTCGCCCGGCACGAAGTGCGGGCGCCCATCGACGGCACGGTGACGGAACGCACCGTGACCGTGGGCGAGTCGGTGGCCGCCGACTCGCCAATCTTCACCGTCACCGACCTGTCGACCGTGTGGGTGGAGTTGTCGGTGCCCGCCAGGGATCTTGGGGCCGTACGCCAGGGTCAGAACGGTGTGGTCGTGTCTACGGACCTTGGCCTCGAGGCGACCGGCCGCATCGACTTCATCGGCCAGCTCGTGGGCGCAGAGACGCGCGCGGCCACGGCTCGGCTCACGCTCGCCAACGGCGCCGGCGCGTGGCGGCCCGGGTTGTTCGTGACGGTGACGCTCGTGCGCGAAGAAAACACGGTGCCGATCGCGGTCTCCGCCGACGCCATCCAGACGTTCCGCGACTGGCAGGTGGTGTTCGTGAAGTTCGGTGACTGGTTCGAGGCGCGTCCGCTCGCCCTCGGCCGCACCGACGGGCCCTGGGTCGAGGTGCTGAGCGGCCTCGCCGCGGGCGACCACTACGCCGCGGCGAACAGCTTCGCCGTGAAGGCGGAGATCGGCAAGCTCGACGCTACGCACGACCACTAGGAACCAGAGCCATGCTCGAACGGATTCTCCGCGTCTCGATTCGTCACCGCGGCCTGGTGGTCGTCGCCACGGTGGCGGCCGCCCTGTGGGGGCTCTACAACTACACGCGCCTGGCGATCGACGCCGTGCCCGACATCACCAACGTGCAGGTGCAGATCAACACCGAGGCGCCGGGCTACTCGCCATTCGAGGCCGAACAGCGCGTCACCTACCTGGTCGAGACGGCGATGGCCGGCCTGCCGCGTCTCGAGCAGACCCGCTCGATTTCGCGCTACGGTCTGTCACAGGTCACGGTGATCTTCGAAGACGGCACCGACATCTACTTCGCGCGGCAGCTCATCGCCGAGCGCATCCAGGAAGTGAAAGGCCGGCTGCCGGTCGGCCTCGAGCCCTCGATGGGCCCGATCGCCACCGGCCTGGGCGAGATCTTCCTGTGGACGGTGGAAGCGCTACCGGAGGCCAGGAACGCCGAGGGTCGGCCCTATTCAGGGATGGATCTGCGCGAGATCCAGGACTGGATCGTGCGGCCGCAACTGAAGACCGTGCCGGGCGTGGCCGACGTGAACAGCATCGGCGGCTTCACCAAGCAATTTCACGTGACGCCGTTCCCCGATCGCTTGAGGGCGCACGGCGTGTCGTTCGCCGATGTGCTCGACGCCCTGGCGCGCAACAACACCAGCATCGGCGCTGGCTACATCGAGCGGAACGGCGAGCAGTATCTGATTCGCGCGCCCGGGCAAGTCGAGGACATCGAGGGCATCAAGCGCATCGTCGTCGGCACCCATCAGGGCAGGCCGGTGTATCTGAGCACGATTGCCGACGTGATCATCGGCAGCGAGCTGCGCAGCGGCGCGGCCACCGAAGACGGCCGGGAGATCGTGCTCGGCACCGTGCTGATGCTGATGGGCGAGAACAGCCGCGTGGTGGCGCAACGCGTGGCCGCCCGGATGGAAGACGTGAATCGCACGCTCCCGCCCGGCGTGATCGCCAACACGGTCTACGACCGCACGGTGCTCGTCGATGCCACGATCGCGACCGTGCGCGAGAACCTGATGCTCGGCGCGCTCCTCGTGGTCGTCGTGCTGTTCGTATTCCTCGGCAACGTGCGGGCGGCGCTCATCACCGCGTGTGTCATCCCGCTGTCGATGCTCTTCACGATCACCGGCATGGTCGAGTGGGGGGTGAGCGGCAACCTGCTCAGCCTGGGCGCGCTCGACTTCGGCATCATCGTCGACGGCGCCGTGATCATCGTCGAGAACTGCATGCGCCGGCTGGCCGAGCGCCAGCACGGGCTGGGGCGGCTGCTGACTCGCGCCGAGCGATTCGAGACGGTGTTCGAGGGCTCGAAAGAGGTGCGGCGCGCCACCATGTTCGGCGAGCTGATCATCATGATCGTCTATCTGCCGATCCTGACCCTCAGCGGCATCGAGGGCAAGATGTTCTACCCGATGGCGTTCACCGTGCTGGCCGCGCTGCTCGCTGCCATGGTGCTGTCGGTCACGTTCGTGCCCGCGGCCGTGGCGCTGTTTGTGACCGGTCGCGTCTCGGAGAAGGAGAGCCCGGTCGTGGTCTGGACCGAACACCTCTACCGGCCGGTGCTGGCGGCGGCCATGCGGAACCGGGCGGCGACGATGGCCCTGGCCGGCGCGCTCATGCTCGTGACCGGCGCCATGGCGATGCGCCTGGGCAGCGAGTTCCTGCCGAGCCTCGACGAGGGGGATATGCTGGTGCACGCGCTGCGCATCCCCGGCACCAGCCTCACCACGGCGATCGAGATGCAACACGCCGTCGAGCTGAAGTTCAGGACCTATCCCGAAGTGGCTTACGTGTTCTCCAAGATCGGCACGGCCGAGATCGCCACCGATCCGATGCCGCCGAGCGTGGCCGACACCTATGTGATGCTCAAACCCCGGGAGCAGTGGCCCGATCCGCGGCGGCTCAAGACCGACCTGGCCGAGCAGATGCAGCGCGAGCTGCCGCTCGTGCCCGGGAACAACTACGAATTCATCCAGCCGATTCAGATGCGCTTCAACGAGTTGATTGCCGGCGTGCGCAGCGACGTGGCGGTGAAGGTGTTCGGCGACGACATCGAGGTGCTGGCCGACGTCGGCGAACGCATCGAAGCCGTGCTCGCGGCCGTGCCCGGCGCCGCCGACACCCAGCTCGAACAGACCACCGGTCTGCCGATTCTCACCATCCGCCTGAAGCGGGCCGAGATGGCCCGTCTGGGGCTGAACGTGGCCGACGTGCAGGACGTCATCGAGGTGGCGATTGGCGGGAAGACCGTGGGCCAGGTGTTCGACGGCGACCGCCGCTTCGACATCCTGGTGCGGCTGCCGGAGACCCTTCGCACCGACCTGGACGCCATGACGCGCATTCCGGTGCCGCTGCCCCCGAGCGCCAGCGATGTCGCGCTCGCGGCCGCCGCGGCCAGGTTCGTACCGCTCGGCGCCGTCGCCGAGTTCGACGTGGCACCTGGGCCGAATCAGGTGAGCCGCGAGAACGGCAAGCGCCGGGTGGTCGTGACCGCGAATGTGCGCGGCCGCGACATCGGATCGTTCGTGGCCGAGGCCGAGCAGCGCATTCGCGACGGCGTCACCATCCCGCCCGGCTACTGGACCACGTGGGGCGGCCAGTTCGAGCAGTTGCTGTCGGCGCGCACGCGCCTGCAGGTCGTCGTGCCAGTGGCTCTGCTCCTGATCTTCGGGCTGTTGTTCATGACGTTCGGCAACGTGCGCGACGCCCTGCTGGTGTTCACCGGCGTGCCGCTGGCGCTCACCGGCGGGGTGTTCTTCTTGTGGGCGCGCGGCATCCCGTTCTCCATCTCCGCGGCGGTGGGCTTCATTGCGCTGTCCGGCGTGGCCGTGTTGAACGGCCTGGTGATGATCACCTTCATCAACCAGTTGCGCGAGGACGGTCAACCGCTCGAAGACGCGGTGATGCAGGGCGCCGTCGCGCGGCTGCGACCGGTGTTGATGACGGCGCTCGTGGCCTCGCTCGGGTTCCTGCCGATGGCGCTGGCCACCGGCCGCGGTGCAGAGGTGCAGCGGCCGCTCGCCACGGTGGTGGCCGGGGGCATTCTGTCGTCAACCGCGTTGACGCTGTTGGTGCTGCCGGTGCTGTATCGCCTGTTCGCGCGGGATCGCAATGAAGCGGCGTTGTGAGGCGTCCCGCGTTACTCTGACGATGGAGGTTGGGATGACCATGACGTGGCGGTCATATCTGATGGCGGTCGTACTGGCAGCGCTCCTGCACGCAGCTGTACCGGCAAGGGCCCTCGCGCATCCGGGGCACGGGTCGAAAGTCGTGATGGGCACGCTCACGGAGGTGGCGCGCGACGCCGTCGTCATCGAGACGCGCGACGCCGCGAGTGCGACCGTGACCAGGGTGCGCGTGCTTCTGCAGCCCGACGCTCGATTCCGCATCGACAAGGAGCGTCTTAGTTCGCTCGACGGCATGGTCGGACAGCGCGCCATCGTGTCGGTGGACTGGGAGGACGACGATCGCGGCGGCCAGGTGCTGACTGCGACCGAGATTCGGTTCACCCGGCCGAAGAAGAAGTAGGGCCACTCGGGCCGGCCAACCGGCCGCGGCCAACTACCAGCCCGACTGAGCCGGCCGGTCCACTCTGGTGGTGGCAGTCTTCATCACCGGCTGACCGGCTACGGCTTCGGTCCAGGCAAACACCAGCTCGCCATCGTGGTGCGCGATCCGCGGGTAACCGCTGGCGCGCGCGCCCGCGATGGCCGCCACCGGCACGACCGGCGACCGCATGCCGGCCGGATCGACCCGGCGCATGACGAACGTCGACTGCTGGTTGGCGAACTCGATCCACGTCGCGACCGCTGAGCCGTCAGCGAGCAGCACCACGTCCACCCGTCCCAGCGCGGCCGCCTCGTCGAGCTGAATCGGCGCGCCAAAGGTGCGGCCGGCATCGGTCGAGAACGCCGCGTAGGCATGGCCCACCTCGTTCTCGAGGGTGAACCAGGACAGCACCACGTTCCGGCCGCGGGCGCTCAGCATCGGGCCGTTCACAGGACACGCGGCGATCTTCCAGCCGTCGTCGTGCACCGCCTTGGGCTCGGTCCACTTCCCTCGTTCGAGGCGCGACACATAGATGTCGCGAATCTCGTCTTCGGTGCGATTGCGGAACGCCGCGATCGGCCCGTCGCTCGTCATGGCCGCCGTGGTCGGACAGCACTCGCACACGCGCAGATCCACCGGCAGTTCACTGGTCTGCTTCCACGCCGTGTCGAATGCGCCGTAGCGAACGCTCATGGCCCCCGCCGACCCTTCGTGCGCGTCGTGGCCGGCCGCCGACGCCATGGCGCGGCCATCCAGCCAGATGAGGCCCAGGCCGGCGCCCGGCATCTGGAAGAGTGAGGCGAAGCCGTGCTCGGACTTCGTGCCGTCGTGGTGCGGCGTGAACGAAGGCGACCACGTGCGCCCGTCGTCGTTCGAGTAGGCCAGCCGCACGTCGTAGGCGTAGGTGTCCTTGCCGCTCTTCTGCAGCCAGTGCGCCGCGAGCGTGCCGTTGTCGAGGCGCAGCACCGAGGGCACGTCGGCCCAGTTGACGAACCAGTCGTCGCCGGCCGCAGCGGTCTGCGGCGGTGTCCAGCCGGTGGGCGTTCGCTCGGCGAACTTGAGTGTGGCGGTCGCGCCAGTCCGCTCGACCCAGCTGAGCAAGATGCCGCGTGGCGACACGGTCATCTGCGGCTGGGCGCTGGTGGGGCCTGCCGGCGAGGGCAGTGCCGCGACAGTCGGGGTCCAGACCCGTGGGGCGCCGGGCGCGCCCTGGTGCGCGCCGACCGCGGCCAATCCCACGAGCACGCCGAACGACAGCAGGACCGGTGTCTTCATGGGTCGATGATAGTCGAACCGCCTATACTCCGGGGATGACGGCGACGTCCCCGGATCCGCGCGCGGAGCACGTCCGCGACCCGGCTGCCGTGGCGGTGCTGGTCGACAACCACCGCGCCTTCTTGCGCTACCTCGAACGCCGCATCGGGAGCCGGGAGGTGGCCGAGGACATCCTACAGGACGCCTTCGTGCGGAATCTCGACCGCCTCGACGCCCTTCCCGACGAGGCCCTGGTGCCGTGGTTCTATCGCGTACTGCGCAATGCGCTCATCGATCGCATCCGGCGCCAAGGCGCGGAGGCGCGCGCGCTGGCAGCGTTCGCCCAGGAACTCGAGGCGGCCGAGGTTCCACCGCCGGAGCTTGCCGGCGAGATCTGCGCGTGTGTGGGACGGCTCGTTCTAAGTCTCAAGCCTACCTACGCCACGGCTCTCCAGGCGGTCGATATCGATGGCACGCCGGTCAAGGCGTTCGCGGAGGCCGCCGGGCTCACGGCATCGAACGCGGGCGTGCGGCTGTTCCGCGCCCGGGAGGCCCTCAAACGGCGGGTGACCGAGTCGTGCGGCACCTGCGCTGAGCACGGCTGTGTCGATTGTTCGTGCCAAAAGCGGTAGAGAAATCGCCTGTGCGTAATGAAACAGCGGCGGTTGCGTGAAGGAGAGTACAAGGAGACGGCAGATGAAGGATCCAGTGTGCGGCATGCAGGTCGACCCGGCGAAGGCCGCAGGGATGAGCCAGCACCAGGGGCAGACGTTCTATTTCTGCTCCACGGGCTGCAAGACCAAGTTCGACGCGAACCCCGGCCAGTACGTGTCGCCACCGGCGGCGCCCGCGGCCCAGTCCCATTCCCACACCGTCTCGGACCCGCGGGAATACACGTGTCCGATGCACCCGGAGGTGCGTCAGATGGGCCCAGGGGCGTGTCCCCTGTGCGGCATGGCGCTCGAGCCCGTGGTGGCCTCGCTCGAGGACGACACGTCCGAACTCGACGACATGACGCGGCGGTTCCGGTGGTCCCTCGTGGTCACCGTGCCCATCCTGGCCTTCATGATCTCGGATTTCCTGCCCGGCCAGCCGTTGCAACACGCGCTGGCGCCAGCGTGGATGACGTGGGCGCAGTTCGTGCTGGCCACGCCAGTGGTGCTGTGGGGTGGCTGGCCGTTCTTCGTGCGCGGCTGGGCCTCGGTGGTGAACCGTCACCTGAACATGTTCACGCTGATCGCGCTGGGCGTCGGCGCCGCCTATGGATTCAGTGTGTTCGCCACGTTCGCGCCGGCATGGTTTCCGCCTTCGTTCCGCACCCACGGCGACCAGATCGGGGTGTACTTCGAGCCGGCGGCCGTGATCGTCGTGCTGGTGCTGCTCGGCCAGGTGCTCGAACTGCGCGCCCGTAGCCAGACGAGCAGCGCCATCAAGACGTTGCTGGGGCTGACGCCCACGATCGCCCGGCGCGTGGACGTCGCGGGGGTGGAGCAGGATGTGCCGCTCGAGCACGTGCACGTCGGCGATCGCCTCCGCGTGCGCCCGGGTGAACGCGTGCCGGTCGACGGCGTCGTGCTCGACGGCGCCACCAACATCGACGAGTCGATGGTGACCGGGGAGCCGATTCCGGTCGAGAAGACCGTCACCAGCACAGTGACCGGCGGCACGGTCAACGGCACCGGTACCTTCGTGATGGCGGCGCAACGCGTCGGCAGCGACACGCTGCTGGCGCAGATTGTCCGGCTGGTGAGCGAGGCGCAGCGTTCGCGTGCACCGATCCAGCGGCTGGCCGACACGGTGTCCGGCTGGTTCGTGCCGATCGTGATCGTCGTCGCCGTCATCACCTTTGCGGTGTGGGCCCTCGTCGGCCCCGAGCCGCGGATGGCGCATGCCCTGGTCAATGCCGTGGCGGTGCTCATCATCGCCTGCCCGTGCGCGCTGGGGCTGGCCACGCCGATGTCGATCATGGTGGGCACGGGACGGGGCGCCGAGATGGGCGTGCTGCTGCGCAGTGCCGAGGCGCTCGAGGTGATGGAGCGGATCGACACCGTGGTGCTCGACAAGACGGGCACGCTGACGGAAGGGAAGCCGGCGCTGACCACGGTGGAGGCGCAGCCCGGCGTGGACGAGCGGGAGCTGCTGCGGCTCGTGGCCAGCCTCGAACGGGTCAGCGAGCACCCGCTGGCCGCGGCGATCGTGCAGGGTGCCGAGGCCCGCGGCATCGCGACGACCGGCGTGTCGGACTTCCGCTCGATGACGGGCAAGGGCGTGGTGGGCGTGGTGGATGGGCGCACGGTAGCGGTGGGCAACCCCGCGCTGCTCGCGGAGGCCGGCGCCGCAGTGGAGGCCCTGACGGTGCGGGCCGATGCGCTCCGGCGCGACGGCGCGACGGTGATGTTCGTGGCGCTCGACGGCGTGGCGGCGGGGCTCATCGGGGTAGCGGACCGGGTGAAGCCGACGACGGTCGAGGCGATTCGCGCGTTGAAGGCGGAGGGGTTGCGGGTCGTGATGCTGACCGGCGACAACCGGGTCACGGCGGAGGCCGTGGCGCGGTCGGTGGGCATCGACCAGGTGGAGGCGGACGTGCTGCCGGAGCAGAAGGCGCTGGTGGTGAAGCGCCTGCAGGGCGAGGGTCGCTGCGTGGCGATGGCCGGCGACGGCATCAACGACGCGCCGGCCCTGGCGCAGGCCGACGTGGGCATCGCGATGGGCACCGGCACCGACGTGGCGATGGAAAGCGCCGGCGTCACCCTGGTGCAGGGCGACCTGCGCGGCCTGCTGCGAGCCCGTCGCCTGAGCCGGGCGACCATGCGCAACATTCGCCAGAACCTGTTCTTCGCCTTCGTCTACAACGTGCTGGGCGTGCCGCTGGCGGCGGGCGTGCTCTACCCCGCGTTCGGCCTGTTGCTGAGCCCGATCATCGCCAGCGCGGCGATGACCTTCAGCTCGGTGTCGGTCATCGGCAACGCGCTCCGCCTCAGGCGACAGGACCTGTAGTGGGTCGTACCGAGACCCGGCGGACGCGAGGTCGGGACGATGCGATGCGTTGGGCGTATACTCAGGAAGTGACGTCCGGAGCCAAGCAACTGACCAGCCTCGCGCTGGTGCTCGCGCTGTCGGGATCTCAGGCAGTGCTCACGGCGTGTATGGCGCTGTGCCTGTCTGCAGCTCCGCCGGCGGAGACGCCTCATGACCAGAGCGCGCCGGTGGGGCACGCCGCTCACGCGTCCGCGTCGACCCCGGCCGTGTCGTCTGGTCACGGGCATCACGCTGTGCCCGCAACTCTCGAGTCACACGCGTCGGGCGACGAGCGATCGTCTTCGCCCGAGGCGTCGGCTGCACGACTGACCCCGGCGTGCGACAGTTGCTGCCTCGATGGGCAGGTCGCGCTCGCCGCCCCCGCTGATGTCGAGCGCGTGCACGCGCCCGTGCCCGGGTCAGCGCCGCTCGCCTTGCCGGTCGCGTCGTTCCTGCTGACGACGGCATCCTTCGGAGCACTGCCGCCCGGCCCGCCAGTTCCGCTGCCCTCGCCGGTCACCGCACCGCTCCCTCTCCGGATCTGATCCCGCCCGCCTGCGCGCGTCCCGCGCGCCCCGCTTCCTGCAGTTCACTCGTTGGTAACGAATACCGGAGCACGTCCATGCGTTCGCAGAGCCACACTCAGTCCGTTCTCAATCGTCCCTCGCGGCGCACGTTCGTGCAGGGGCTGGCCATCGGGGGCGCGGCCGCCAGCCTCGGCGTGGTGCCTCGCATGGCAGGCGCGCACACCCAGGAGCGGCAGGACCCGGCGGTGCTGTCTGGCACCGAGTTCAACCTGCGCATCGGTGAGACCGAGGTCAACGTGACCGGCAAGACGCGCACCGCCCTGACCATCAACGGCTCGATGCCGGGGCCGCTCCTGCGCTGGCGCGAAGGCGACACGGTGCGGCTGCGCGTGGCCAACGCGCTCGACGAGGACACCTCGATTCACTGGCACGGCATCATCCTGCCGGCCAACATGGACGGCGTGCCCGGCCTCAGCTTCTCGGGCATCCATCCCGGCACGGCCTACGACTACCGCTTCACGGTCAAGCAGAGCGGCACCTACTGGTACCACAGCCATTCAGGCTTCCAGGAGCAGCACGGCGTGTATGGTCCGCTGGTCGTCGACGCCCGCGAACCCGAGCCGTTCCAGTATGACCGCGAGCACGTGGTGATGCTCACCGACTGGACCGACGAGAGTGCCGCGCGCGTGTTCAGCAAGCTGAAGAAGCAGTCCGACTACTACAACTTCCGTCAGCGCACGGCGGGCACGTTCCTGCAGGACGTGCGCCGTCATGGTCTGAGCGCCACACTGGCGGAACGAAGGATGTGGGGTCAGATGCGCATGAGCGCGGCCGATCTGGCCGATGTCACCGGCTACACCTACACCTACCTGATGAACGGGCGTGCGCCGGCGGGCAACTGGACCGGTCTGTTCACACCCGGTGAGAAGGTGCGGCTTCGCTTCATCAACGGCTCGGCGATGTCCTACTTCGACGTGCGGATTCCGGGGTTGAAGATGACCGTCGTGGCGGCCGACGGATTGCCCGTGCGGCCGGTGACCATCGACGAGTTCCGCATCGCCGTGGCGGAAACCTTCGACGTGATCGTCGAGCCCACCGGCCAGGCCGCGTTCACGATCTTCGCGCAGGCGATGGATCGAACCGGCTTCGCGGCCGGCACGCTGGCCACGCGCGCGGGCCTGACGGCCCCGGTACCCGAGGTGGACCCCAGGGCCGTGCTCACCATGGCCGACATGGGACACGGGGGCATGGGCCACGACATGAGCACCATGGCGCCCGCTGCGGCGCCGCCGGCCTCGCCGCCGGCCGCCGATCCGCATGCGGGCCATACGATGCCGCCGCCGCCGCCGCCGCCGGCCGCTGACCCGCATGCCGGCCACACCATGCCAGCGCCGGCCGCGGCGTCGGATCCGCACGCGGGGCATGACATGTCCGCGACGGGTGGCGGGGCGATGCAGGCGCATCCACGCACCGAACAGGGCAACCCTCTCGTGGATATGCAGACCATGACCCCGTCGGCGAAGCTCGATGACCCCGGCATCGGCCTCAGGGACAACGGCCGCCGCGTGCTGACCTATGCGGACCTGTTCAGCCCGTTCGCGGATCCCGATGGCCGTGAGCCGAGCCGCACCATCGAACTGCACCTGACTGGCCACATGGCGCGGTTCGCCTGGTCGTTCGACGGCATCAAGTTCTCGAACGCCGAGCCGCTGCGGCTCACCTACGGCGAGCGAGTCCGTATCGTGCTCGTGAACGACACCATGATGACCCACCCAATCCACCTGCACGGCATGTGGAGCGACCTCGAAGACGAGGCCGGGCAGTTCAAGGTTCGCAAACACACGATCGACATGCCGCCCGGAAGCAAGCGCAGTTACCGCGTCACCGCGAATGCCCTGGGACGCTGGGCCTACCACTGTCACCTGCTGCTGCACATGGAGGCCGGCATGTTCCGGGAAGTGCGGGTCGATGAGGGGCGGCAGTCATGAGGGCCGTGCTGCGATGTCTCGTGGCCGGGTTGGTGATGAGCCGCCCACTGGCGGCACAGGCACAGCCGCCTGCCGCTCCGCACCAACATGACGCGGCGCAGGCACCGACCCCGCCGCTCACGCCCGCGTCCACCGAGGACCACTCCGCACACCAGGCGCCGGCCACCACCCCAGCGGCCGTCGAGTTGCCGGCGTTCATTCCGCCCCCCACCGACGCCGATCGCCAGGCGGCGTTCCCCGACGTGCAGGGCCACGGCGTGCACGACAACGCCGTGAACTACTTCGTGCTGTTCGACCAGCTCGAGGGGCAGGACGGGGATGGCCAAGGCGGCGTCAGTTGGGACATCAAGGGCTGGGTCGGTCAGGACCTCAACCGGCTGTGGTTCCGCGCCGAAGGGGAGCGCGCGGGCGGCCGTTTCGACCAGGCACAGACGAATCTGCTCTACGGACGCGCCATCTCGCGGTGGTGGGACGTGACGGCGGGGGTGCGGCTGGACACGCTGCCGGACACGCCTCGTAGCGCGCTGGCGGTCGGGGTGCAAGGCCTGGCCCCGTACTGGTTCGAGGTCGAGGCCTCCGCCTACGTCGAGACCTCAGGGCGCACGCACGTGCGGGTGGAGACGGCATACGATCTGCTGCTCACCAACCGATTGGTGCTGCAGCCGCTCATCGAGTTCGAGATCTACGGGCGCGCCGACCCCGAGCGTCGCATCGGCACGGGACTGTCGACGGGCGAGCTCGGCCTGCGCCTGCGCTATGAGTTCCGTCGTGAGTTCGCGCCGTATGTTGGCGTGGTGTGGAACCGCAAGTTCTTCGGCACCGCCGACGTGGCGCAGGCGGGCGGCGACCGCATCAGCGGAGCCCGGCTCGCCCTCGGCGTCAGGTTGTGGATGTAAGGCAGCAACTGACGGTCCCCCTCTCGTGCGGTCGTTCCCGACGCGAAGGCGTTCGGCGACCCGGGGCGGCACAGTAGCGGCGGCGGCTAGTTGCCGCCGCGTCCGGCCTTGCGGGCCTCGTCGTCCTGGTATTCGATCTCCTTGCCCGACCGCGTCTCGACGACCGTGAGCGTCGTGCGCACGATGTCCTTGCCGAGTTCGAGGACGATCGCCTGGTCCTTGCCGTCTTTGTCCTTGAAGCCGACGGTGAAGAAGTGCTTCCGCTTCTTCGAGAAGAGCGCCAGCGGGTTGATGAGGATGGCCACGCCGACGCGCCGGCCGGCCTTCTGTCCGTACTCCAGGCTGGAGATGCTGGCGTAGGGCACCATCAGCGACGGCCCCTTGCCGCGTTCCGGCGTGAACACCATCTGCGTGTCGGTCGCGGTGTCGAGGTTGCCCTCGGCCTTTTCCTGGATCGTCGAAATGGTGCCGCCGACGTACTCGGCCTTCTTGCTGTCGACCGCGCCGAGCGTGACGTTGGCAACGACGACGGCCATTAGCACGGCGGCCGTGCCGCGGGTATGAATCTTCATGCAAGCCTCCTGCGCCGCGCTGCGACGCTTCCGTATGATAGCGCCAGCGCCGCGCGCGCCGAACGTGTTCTCCGAGCTGCTCCCGGACTCGTCGTGGCCGCGCCCGGAGAGCGGCACCCTCGTTTCTCCTGCGATACAGGGTGCGGGTCTACCCGCCCGGCTCGCCAGTGGCGGCGCCATTCATTGGGTTACCGGGGTCTTCTTCGTTGTCTTCCTCAAAGATGGAGAAGAACGACGGTGGCCATCGTCGGGCGCAGCAGCTCGGGCAAGAACACGCTGGCCAAGTGCATGGCCGGCCTGCGCCGCCAGATCGGCTTTGTCCTGCAGGACCAGTACGTGTTTGCCGACTCTATTGCCCGCAACATCGCCTTCGGCGAGGACGAGCCCGACATGGCGCGGGTGCTGGGGGTGGCCGAGGTGGCCAGCGCGCACGAGTTCATCGCGCGCCTCCCCTTCGGCTACGACACGAAGATCGGTGAGACCAGCCTGGCGTTGTCTGGTGGCCAGCGTCAACGAGCGCTACACGGCCATGGAACAACTGTGCGGCCTGATCGAGGGCCTCACCGCCTTCGTCATCGGGCTCCGCCTGACTACCGTCCGCAACGCCGACCTGATTCTCGTGCTCGAGCGCGGCCGCCTCGTGGAGCAGGGCAGTCACGACGACCTGATGAAGCGGGGTCGTCGCGGCGGCCGTGGCGATGGTGACGGTCCAGGTGCCCGAGACCGTCTCGGCCCCCTTCGTCGTGGCGGCGACAACCGGCGCCGATCCCGTGCGCTCGCAGTACGACGGCATCGTCACCGGCGTGCTCGTGACCGATGCCCAGAAGGTGGCCGCTGGGGCCACGCTCTTCACGATCGGATCGGAGCTGGTCGGCGATCGCACGGCCGCACGCGAGTCGCGTGGCACCAGCCTGGCCGGCGGCCAGGCGCGACTGGCCAATGAGCGGATCCGGTTCGAGAACCAGCGGCGCGCCGACGAGCAGGAGCTGCGGCGACTGGACCAGCGCCGGGAGACGCTGCGCGCGCAGCAGCTCCTCAAGGAGCAGCAGGCCGCCCTGGCCTGCGAGGTGCTGGCCCGGCAGCAGCGGTCGTACGAGGAAGGCCTCACCAGCTGGATGGAGGCGTTGAAGCCGGATCGTCGAACCGTTCTATACGACCAAGGCCATCGGCCGCGGCGGGGCACGGAGACGCTTCTGGTCGTCGAAGACGAGCAGGGTCGCTCCACCTGGTCCTCACGGACGTCGTCATGCCAAACCTCAGTGGCCCCGGACTGGCCGATCAACTGAAGGGCGATCTTCCCGCTCTGAAGATGCTGTTCATGATCGGCGACACCGATGACGCGGTGGTCCGGCACGGCTTGATCGAGACCGAGATGGCGTTCATGCAGAAGCCCTACACGCCGATGGCGCTGGCGCGCACACTGCGCGAGGTGCTCGACGCGGCGCCGAGCCAACGCTAGGGTTAGGACGCCGTCTGGCGGCATCCACCAGCTCGCCGGTCACGTAGACAACGCCGCACTCCGGATTCTGCCGCCTGACCGCCTCGGACGTGAGCGGCAGCCGCCGCACATACGCCATCAGCAGGGTCATGTTCCGACAGAATGACGCTCCGCGGCGCGCCGGTGAGGTCAGGCCGCGGCCGCCGCTGGCAGCATGGCGCGGAACCTCCGCAGCAGCGAGCGCACCGCCCGGTCGCTGTGTTCCGGGCTTTTGGCAAACAGAATCCGCGTCAGCATCTCGAAGTGCGCGGCGTCGACGGGCCGCAGTTCGCTGACGTTGAGCACGCCCATGTGCCACGCCGAGAAGGTGCGCTTGGGCAGCGACGCCATGCGCAACACGCGCAGGTCGGTATGGCGGGCGTCTCGAGCGATGCGCTCGACGAGCGGCGCAATCGCGGGTGAGGGGCCTTCCAGCACCTGCAGGAAGTTGCCGCCGCTGAACAGCAGCAGGCCGGTGACGTCCATCCCGGCGTTGCGCGCACTGGCGGCAGCAGCCAGGTCCTGCAACTGGTCATTCGTGAAGCTCTGGACCGCGCGGCTGAGGTAGATGGCATGTTGCATCGTCGCGGCCGGGCGGTGGCTGGGCATGCGTGAGGTCATGATCAAGGTCCGGTCCTGCTTGCGCTATGCGGTCTGCCGGAGACCGCGATCGCCGCCCGCGGCAATCACCAACATTCCCAGATCCGCGCACAGCGAGACGATCGACCTGGCGATCGACTGCCGCACCCGATCGAGGTGAATGTTGCGGACCAGGGCCATGTCGAGCTTGACGACGTCGGGCTGGAAGTCGGCCAGCATGTTGAGGCCGGAATGGCCGGAGCCGAAGTCGTCGATCGCTGTGGTCATGCCGTGGCGTTTGTACTCGGTGAAGATCGATCGCAGGTGGCAGGCGTCCCGCGACGGCTCAACCTCCGTTACCTCGAACATCAGGCGGTCGACGGGGAAGTGTGCCGCCATCGCCGCCTCGAACGTCTTCCTCAGGCAAGCGGCCGGCTGATACACGGCGTTGGGCAGGAAGTTGATGCTGAGCAGCGCGTCCATGCCGAGTCGGGCCGCCAGCTCGATCGCCTTGACCCGGCACCGTTGGTCGAAGCTGTAGCGATTCTGTTCGTTGATCTGGACAAGCACGGCGGCAGCCGAGCCGCCGCCGCTCGGACGGACCAGGGCCTCATAGGCGTAGATCGTGCCGCGCTCGACGTCGACGATGGGCTGAAACGCCATCGTGAATTCCGGCAGCGCGACCTCTGAACGGCAGGCGGCGCAGCGCAGCCCGTCGCGTGGTCGTACGTCCGGGTTCGCTCGCGATGGGTCCATACCTGCAGCTACTATCGGCGCGGCCCGAGCAAGCTTGAGGACGTCGCGACCGGCCGTGGCCGCTGCTGTCGTGGCGGCGGCCGCCACTTTACATTTGGTGATGTTTTCTAACGCTGTGGTGGATACTCCAAAGTCGTCCCTCGAGCGCGAATAGACCGACGACAGCCTGCGCGAGGAACGCGACAAGAATGACAGGGCGATCGCCGAAGGCCGCGATGCAGGTGTGGGACACCTGATCGTCAACGCCATCAAGTTCAGCCCATGACCGGCGTGGGATGGGGCTGTGCCTGCGGCGGTGCCGCGGCGATGCGCGGGCTCAGCGCACCGCGGCGGACTCGATCTGGTAGCCCTTGGCCACGGCGAGAACGTCGGCCGTCTCCCGGTCGATCCGGGCGGGATCCCAGCCCAGTTCGCCCGCCATCAACCTGGCGACGGCGGGCACCATCTGCACTGCGGCGGCGGCGTTCAGGAAGAGCGCCCGGCACCGGCGCGCGAGCACATCCTCGATCGTCCGCGCCATCTCCTCGCGCACCGCCCACACGACCTCAGCGCCCGTGTAGGGCAGCGCCGGATGCAGCGGCGCGGCCAGCGTGCTGTCGGCCCGCATCAGTGCCTGAATCGCCGGTGCATCCGAGCCGTAGACGCTCAGCGCGCCGAACTGCCCGGCATCCGGGTGGAAGCCGTGAAGGTGGAGCTTGCGAGTGAGGCACCGGCGGTCGGGCAGGCGCGCCAGTTCTGCGGCCTGCGTGACGGTGTCTTCGGCCATGTGCCGATACGTCGTCCACTTGCCGCCGGCGGTCGTGAGCAGGCCCGACGCATCGATGTGAATGGTGTGATCGCGTGACAGCGCAGAGGTGAGCGTGCCCTCGCCGCGTTTCACCAGCGGCCTGATGCCCACGAACACGCTCAACACATCCGCACGCGTCGGCGCCTTGTGCAGGTATTGGCCCGCGGTCTCGAGGATGAAGTCGATCTCGGCGTCGAACGGACGCGGTTCGAGGGTGGGCGCGTCAATTGGGGTGTCGGTCGTGCCGACCAGCGTGTGGCCGTGCCACGGGATGGCGAACATCACCCGCCCGTCGCTCGTGTGCGGCACCATGATCGCGCTGTCGCCGGGCAGGAACGATTTCTCGAACACCAGATGGATGCCCTGGCTCGGCGCGACGAGCGGCGGTGCGTCGGGTTCGGCGAGACGGCGAACCGCGTCAGCGAACGGGCCGGTGGCGTTGATCACGACCGCCGCGCGAACCCGCCACGTGTCACCGGATTCCAGGTCCTGCGCGACCAGGCCGTCGACGAAGCCGTCGGCGCCCTTGGTGATCTCGATGACCTTCGTGTAGTTGAGCAGAGTGGCGCCATGGTCGGCTGCCGTCTGCACGAGGTGGATCAGCAAGCGCGCATCGTCGAACTGGCCGTCGTAATAGACGACCCCGCCGCGCAGTCCCTCGGTTCTGATCGTCGGCAGGCGCCGCAGCGTCTCGGCGCGCGAGAGCATCTGGGAGGTGCCGAAGCCGTACTTGCCGGCCAGCACGTCGTAGACCTTGAGGCCGATCCCGTAGAATGGCGCCTCCCACCAGTCGTAGTTCGGCACGACGAAGGCCAGGTTGCTCACCAGGTGCGGCGCGTTCTGCCGCAGCATGCCCCGTTCTTTCAGCGCCTCCATCACGAGCGCGACATTGCCTTGCTCAAGATAGCGCACGCCGCCGTGTACCAGCTTCGTGCTGCGGCTCGACGTGCCCTTGCCGAAGTCGTGCTGCTCGAACAGCACCACACGGTAGCCGCGCGAGGCGGCGTCGACCGCGATCCCGACGCCGGTGGCGCCGCCGCCGATGATCGCGAGGTCGCACGTCCCCTGCGACGCCCGCAGGCGCGCCACCATCCCGTCGCGCGTCATGACCGGTGCGCTCCTACCGGCGTCGCGGGAACTGGTCGGGGTTGTCGGTGAACAACGCGTCGACGCCGAGGGTATAGAGGAACGTCGCCATCTCCTCGCGCAAGGCTGGGAACTTCGCCGGGTCTTTCTCACGGAAGGTCCAGGGCGTCACCGTCATGCCCGCGGCATGCGCCCAGCCGACGATCTCGCGCTTCCGATCGAGGATCATCTTGTTCGGCCCGAGGCCGGTCGCCCACCTGGCGATCTCCTTCACCTCCGCCTCGGTGTCGATGCTCGTCATCGTCTCGGGCGCCACCAGGAAGACGCGGGGCACCTGCGGAAGATTCTTCGCAAGAGCCTTCACCGTCTCGAGGTCGAACGACTGGATGATGAACGGCGTCGTCGAATCGTCGATCAGGCGGTTCGTCTTCATGATGACTTCGAGCAGTTCCTCGGGCTTCACGCCTCGCTCGCGGTAGAACTCCGGATCCTTCAGCTCGGGATACATCCCGACCTTGCCCTTCAACAGGTCGATGGCCTCCTGGAAGGTCGGAATTCTCGCCCCCGTAAACGTCGCGCCAAACCACGAGCCCGCGTCGAGTTGCCTGATCTCGGCCAGCGTGAAGTCGTGGACCAGCCAGCGCTTGACCGGCGTAGCGCCGCTCGTGTCTTCACTGAACCGGGTGGGGAACACCGCTTCGACGTCGGTGGTGCGCTCGAGCGTCAGGTCGTGAATGCACACGAGCACGCCGTCCTTCGTGACGGCCAGATCCTGTTCCACGTAATCGGCGCCTTGATCCATGGCCAGCGTGTAGGCGGCAAGCGTGTGCTCGGGCGCATACGCCGAGGCGCCGCGGTGCGCGACTAGTGCCTTCCTGCCGACGCCGGCAGGACGCGCAGTTTGCGCGCTGGCGGCCCAGCCGACGGCACCAAGGGCCAACCAGGTCGCGGCGGCCCACACGAGGCGTGCCCGCGTCAGAACGACACCTTCACGCCGAGCTGGAGCTGACGTGCGTCGTAGGTCGACGTGATGGTGCCGAAGGCGGGCGACGAACGGTTGGAGTTCGGCGCGCGAAAGTTCGTCTGGTTGAGCACGTTGAAGGCTTCCAAGCGGAACTGGATTCTCGTCTGGTCGCCCATGGGTAGACGGAAGTCCTTGGCCGCAACGAAGTCGATCTGCCAGAAGCCCGGCCCGCGAACGCTGTTCGGTGCGGCGTTGCCGAACGGCTGACTCGGGTCGGTCGGGATCGTGACCGTGGCCGGGTTCAGGTAGTTGGTCACCGAGTTCCTGTCGCCGTAGGGGTCGCCGTTGACGTTCGGGCGATACGTATTGGCACCGCGAAAGTCCTGCTGGATACCCGACACCTGGAACGACGCGGCGGGGACGTAGCGCAGCATCACCGGCTCACCAGAGGTGAGGGTGCTGATCCCGCTGAGCGTCCACCCGCCGAGCAGCGTGTTCACGACGCCGCCCGCATCCGACAAGTACTTCCGGCCGGTGCCGAACGGCAGGTCCCACACCATGCTGGTCGTGTTGTTGAACGGCTGGTCGTAGGACGACGTGCCGAAGCTGTCGTCGAGGTCGCGGAAGCTCTGGGGCGCCGGCGCGCCGCCGTTGGGCCCTTCGAGCGAGCCCGACCCGTTGTCCTTCGCTTTCGACCAGGTGAACGAGTTCAACAGCATCAGCCCACGCCGCATGCGGTATTCGTACTTCAGCTGCAGGCTGTTGTAGCGCGACTTGCCGCCGTTGAACGCGTAGGTGATGTCGGCAAACTCCGGGATCGGGCGCCGTGCCTGCAGCGTCAGCGAGCCGGCGGCGTTGTTGGGCACGGCTTCGTTGTAGTTGGCAAGCAGCAGGAGGCCGTCGGCCCGATTGCCGACATAGGCGACGTCGACGACCATGTTGGGCCCGAGCTCACGCTGCGCCGAGATGTAGTAGCTCTGCACGCGGCTCGATCGGTAGTCGTCGGGCATGTAGGTGATGTTGGCCGCCAGCGGATTGAACTTCGACGGATCGGTGAAGTCGGACGGATACCCCTGCTGCGTCGTGAGGAACGTGGGCAGCAGCGGATTCGCCTGGTTCGCCACCGCGTTGATGACCTGCGGGCCGTTGATCGGCAGGATGTTGGCGCCGCCGGCGCGGTTGAAGTGCACGTAGCTGATCCCGTAGCCGCCGCGCACGACCGTGCGCGGGGTGAGCGTGTAGGCGAACCCGAGGCGCGGCCCGAAGTTGTTCCGGTCCGGCGTGATCAGGGCACGCTCCTCGAGCGAGCCGTCAGTGGCCGCGATCATCCGTCGGCCAACCGGGTCGAAGTTGGTCAGGATGTTGTCCTGCTCCCAGTGCGGCGTCGCGTACTCGTAGCGCACGCCGACGTTCAACGTCAGCCGGTCGTTGAGACGGAAGTCATCTTGCAGGTAGGCGAAGTGCATGTTCTGGCGAAGGTTGACGACCAGGATGTTGCTCAGCCCGTACTGGCTGCGTAACCCGAACATGAAGTCGGCCAGGTTGTAGATGTTGTTCGCCGCCGGGCCCGCGGGGCGCGTGAACTGACCCGTGTAGGCGTCCCGGCCGTAGAGCGGGTTCACGTCCTGCACCTCCGTTTGGATGTGCTGGAACTCGTAGCCCGCTTTCAGCGAGTGTCGGCCCTGCACCAGGGTGTAGTTGATCTTCGGGTTGAACACCTCCGGATACTGCCACTGGGGGTTGGTGGCCTGGCGGCCCAGGTCGGCGTATCCGTTGATCAACTGCGTCGGCAGGCCGCCCGCGACACGCGAATCGGACGGCAGGCCGGTGATGCCAAACTGCGCCAGCGCTGCTTCCGAGCCGAGGGCCGGTGGGTTCTTGCCGCCAACGGTGCGCGACCAGCCGAACCGGCCCTCCAGCAGCGACGTTCCCGACTGCACCCACGTGAAGCCGGCCACGGACTGCTTGTTCGTCACGTAGGTCTCCCCGTTGCCGGCTCCCCCGGATGGCAGCGGCAGCGTTGGCTGGTCGAGGATATCGACGTCGCGATAGCCATAGCGCCCGAAGACCGTCAACGCGGGGTTGACCTGGACATCAACCTTGCCGGCGTACTTGTCGGTGGCGCTGGTCTGCTCCTGCAGCGTCGAGAAGTTGTTCGCTCCTGCGGTCGTCGGGTCCGGCAACCCCGCCAGCACCTTGCGCGCAAACGCCGTCATCGGGATCGGCATGCCCGCTGGGTAGACTGCACCCGTCTGCGGGTTACGGACCTCGACCGCCAGGATGCCCTGGCGCTGTGTGGCGTCCGGAATGTTCGCGAACACGACGTTCTTTCGTGTCTGCCGGAAGCCCTCGAAGTCGGTGAAGAAAAATGCGCGATTCTTGACGATCGGTCCGCCCAACGTGAACCCGTACTGATCGCGCCGGAGCGGGGGTTTCTCACCAGATACCGGCTTGAAGAACCCGGTCGCGTTCAGCTTGGTGTCGCGGTAGAACTCCCAGGCCGATCCGCGGAATCGGTTGGTGCCGCTCTTGTAGGCCGCATTGATCGTCGCGCCGGCGCTGCGCCCGTACTCGGCGCTCATGTTGTTGGTGACCACCTTGAACTCGGCCACGGCGTCGGGCGAGGGCTGCATCACCTGGTTCGAGAAGCCCTGGTTCGATGTGCCGTAGGCGTTGTTGTCGACGCCGTCGAGCAGGAAATTGTTGAAGGTCGAGCGCAGGCCATTGATGTTGAACGACCCCTCGCGCGGGGTCGCGCTGCCGGTATTGAGCGTCGACAATCTGACGCCGGGGCTCAGCAGCACCAGTCCCGAATACTCGCGCCCGTTGAGGGGTAGCTCGACAATCTGCTCGGCCGTCACGACCTGTCCGCGCTGGCTCGAGTCGGTCTCGAGGCGCGCGGCAGCGCCAGACACTTCGACGGTCTCGGTGAGCTGGCCGGGCGCCAGAGACAGGTCAACGCGTTGCCGGGCGCCGACCTGCACCTGGAACTCTGGAGCCAGCGCCACCGAGAAGCCCTCGAGTTCCGCGGTGACCTTGTACCGGCCGACGCGCACGGTCACGAACTCGAAGCTGCCGTTGCCGTCGGAAATCTTCACGGCTGACACGCCGGTGTCGAGGTTGGTCAGCGTCACGGTCGCACCAGGGACGACGCCGCCAGTGTTGTCCTTGACCGTGCCCAGCACGGTGGCGGTGTCGAACTGCGCGAAAGCGGGAGTCGCTGCCAGCAGCAAGCCCAGGAGGACGACACAAACGGGGTAACGCTTCAGACTCGGCACGGTGCCCTCACAGTGGATTCCCTGGGGCGCCGCTGCCGCGCCCCAATCACGGTGTCCTGAGACATGACCAAACACTCCAACGCATACTGCCCGGGGTCACGGCATGGCGTCAATGCCCGTGTGCGAGGCCTCGACGAATCCTGGTAGCGCCGCGCCCACGCCGCCAGCACCTCCGGCCAGGGGGCAGGGTGGGACAGGTCCGCCTGCCACTGAAACGTGGCTGCGCTTGGCCGA
>Ga0105046_10004415_pt1 | contig 22408 bp, 26 predicted proteins | sample MAT03_FD_78385 | JGI IMG/M metagenome (GOLD analysis project Ga0105046, IMG submission 78385) | Freshwater microbial communities from Lake Fryxell liftoff mats and glacier meltwater in Antarctica - MAT-03 (megahit assembly) | ecosystem: Environmental > Aquatic > Freshwater > Ice > Liftoff...
GGTGCTGGCTCACGCTGCAAAAACCGCCCGGAGGTCGGGTTCCACCACTGCAGAGGCACGCGTGGTGAATCTTGTGACCCGTGCCACTTCTCCCTCACGTCAGACTCCGCGCTCTCCGCGTCCTCCGCGTTAATTGTATTTCATCCCAAATCACGGCGCAGTTGAGCTCACTCTAATTCCTTGGGGTCAGGATGTCTGAGCCGAAAAATCCGTGAAAGCCTTGCCGTCGTAAAGCAGACAAACGGGGTCATGCTTGAATGGCGCTAAGTTATGAAGGACAACCTTCGACCTCGCGTGCTCTCGGCAAAACTTGGTGCCCCCGGTCAAAACTTGGTGCCCCCGGTCAAAACTTGGTGCCCCCGTCCGGAATTGAACCGGAATATGACGTTTAGGAAACGCCTGCTCTATCCATTTGAGCTACGGGGACGGAAAACCGAGTAAGCACTGGGCGGCACGCCGCACTTGCGACTTCGTTTTAGATCACCCCTTCCCGACTTCAAGGCTGAAGGTTTTCGTCGCCACCTCGCCTACAGCAGGGAACTCGCGATGCCCCACGACCCGCCGGGGGCGTCCCGCAGCGCCCCGGATTTTTCCAAGGCCGCCACACTTTGCTCCCATGATCCGCAGGGAAATCCGACGGAAAAGGTAATCAGCCGGGCCACCAAACGGACAAACGGTTCCGGATTTCCTCCGACCGTGAGCGCTTCCAGACACGCCAAGTAGTCGCCGCGCAATGAAGTCGGCACGATGAGGCGCCCGCCGCCGCCCGCCGTCAGTTCGGCGTTGAGAAACAAGCGGGCCAGCCGCCCATTGCCATCGTTGAAGGGATGAACCTCGGCCACGACAAACATCATAAACACACCGCGTGCGACCGGCTGCGGCAAATGCCGCCCGATCTCAAAAGCCTGACGCAACGTGCCCCGCACCAATTCCGGTTTCACGAATTCCCGGGTGCCGACGCGATTGGCCGTCTCCTTGAAACGCCCCGGCCCGACCTCGAGCCGGTCGTGCATCAAACGGGCGTGCCTGATTTCCAGGAGCCGCAGAAAATCCGCCGCGTCGCGAGGAATCTCCCGGCGGTTATGACTGTCGGTCGCGAGATAAAACGTGGACAGAATATCATGCGCGTCTTGCGGCCGGGCCGCGGGCAATTTGTGCTCATAGACGATCTCGCGCGCTTCTTGGATCGTGAAAACCGTGCCCTCAATAAAATTGGAAAAGTAGGCCTCCCAGAAGGCGTGCAACCGGCGTTCGGTTACCGGTCTTTCCGGCAAGGCGGCAAAAGTCTCCGTCGCCAAGCGCGTAGCGAACCGCGTGAAGAGGGCCCGACGATCCGGGTCGTAAGGCTCGCGGCGGGCCCGCGCCCGACCGACCGAGGACACGAGTATTTTCTCATCTCCACCTTCAACGAGCGCGGCAATAATGGTCCGGGCTCGCACTACGGCGGCCGTCAAGTTGAGGCGTGGGGCCAGTTCTTCCGCTGCGGCCAGCAACCGCCTCAGTTCATCCGGTCCGTGAATCCGGCACAGCCGGTCCAGCCAGGCTTCGAGTGCCTCCCGATCCATTGTCTTCCGTTCACTGCCCACCCGAGCGCGACTTTCAGTCAGATTCTCCAAAAGCGCACGAGGGCGTGAGGCCATGAACAAATCGGCTCCCAATTGCGTGTCACCCTCTTGGGTTGTCGCTCCTTTCCAGATTCGCAGAGTAACGCCGGGCAAAACATGCGTCTTATCCTTTCGTCCGTAGGTGAGATGATAGCAATCAGCCGCCGAAGGCTTGGCTTCAATCGCCGTACGATAACTGATCACTGCGCCGGGATAAAAATGGCGAATGATAGCCGGCAGATCGGCCCGGATCGCTTCCTCGGGTGAACCGGTCAAGTTGGTGGTATAAATTCGCGAGGCCAGTTTGCGCGCTTCCTTTCGCTGGATCATTCTCGCGAGCTGATTCGCTTCCGCCGTGTTTGATGAACCAAAAATGAAGGACATAAAACCGGTGGTTAATTAGGTGAAACCGAGGCGATCTGTGAAGTATTGCGGTTTAACGTCAGTCATTGGTGAGTTTTCGGAATTTAAGCCAGATTAAACCGGGCTGTCCCCAGAAGTGTATCCAAACTCTTTCTGCCGAAATTTCCCGCCTGTCATGACGGAAAATCTATCGCTCAAACCCAGTTCGAATCATCTGCGCAACGGGAGCCAACCCGCCGATCAGGCATAACTAATCACCGGATTAGCCAATTTTAAAATGCCCGTTGACACAGCCTACCCGACCAGCAACCTCTGTCCTCTTTTCCAATCATGAGCAGCACCGAAACACCCACCACCCAGACCCTCAAGCCTGAAGAGATTCCTTTCACCAGCCCACAGCTGATGGCCCGATTCATCACCGATACCGGCAAAATTTTGCCCCGCAAATACACGGGCTTCTCCTCCAAGCAACAGCGCCGCGTCACGAAGAACATCAAGCGCGCCCGGGCGTTGCTGACGATGCAGTAAGCGGAGTTCGATTTTTCATTTCGCATTGAGCCGGAGCCCACGCTCCGGCTTTTTGTTGCCCAAAAAACGCCCAACACCCTCCGCTTTTTTGTCTTTTAGTCCTTTCGTCTCTTAGTCTCTCGTCTTTCCCATGCCCGCTCGTGTCTACGCTCCCACCCCGCGCAACCTCCGCCTACTGTCGGCGGCGCTCAAACGCGGCGAACTGGTGGCCATCCCGACCGAAACCGTTTACGGCTTGGCGGCTCATGCGCTCGACGTCCGGGCCTGCCGGCGGATCTTCACGGCAAAACGACGGCCTGCCGACGATCCGCTGATCGTCCACGTTTCCGACCTGCGCGCGGCGGAACAACTGGCGGAGTTCAACAACGGCGCGCGCGTCATCGCCCGACATTTCTGGCCCGGTCCTCTGACGATTGTTTTGTCAAAAAAGAAAATCGTGCCGCGCATCGTCACTTCCGGACAAGACACCGTGGCTTTGCGCGCACCGGCCCATCCGCTCGCCCGGCGTTTACTCAAACTTTCCGGCCTGCCCCTTGCCGCACCGAGCGCCAATCTGTTTGGTTATGTTAGTCCGACGACTGCGGAACACGTCCGACTGGGACTCGGCGGACGCATCAAGCACATTCTCGACGGGGGAGCCTGTGCGGTTGGCGTGGAATCAACCATCGTGGATCTCAGCCAGCCCGGACAACTGCGCCTGTTGCGCCCCGGAGCAATCTCCGCGCAGGAACTGCTGGCGGTGTTGCGCCGCGCCGGGCTGACAGTTCGCGTCGTCAGCGGCAAGACTCCGGCGACGGTGCTCGCCCCCGGATTGCTCGACCAGCATTACAGTCCACACACGCCGCTCACCATCACGCCGCGCCTCACCGCGGCGCAGCGGAAGACCGCCGGAACGGACCCGATGGCTTTGATTTTTCAGCGCAAGCCACGCCACGCGAGTGGCGCGAATGTTTTCTGGCTCAGCGCAACGGGCCGTTTGGGGGACGTCGCGCATAATTTGTACGCCGTGTTGCGCGAGGCTGATGCGGGGAAGTTCTCCCGGATGATTGTCGAAGCTGCTCCGAAGAGCGGCGGTGCTTGGGCCACCGCGATCAATGATCGGTTGCGGCGCGCGGCGGGCAAGCGCAGCCACCAGTAGCCGCACTTGAGCGCCGCGAAAGCGCGGATGCCGCCCACAAGCCGATCGCACCACGTTGTCGCTTCGCTCCAACGCGGCTACAAAACCAAGAGGCGCAACGATGAAGCGAGCGTCGTGATGGAGGTTTCTGAAAGGTGGTCGCCGATTTCCATATCAGCGATAGCGTCGGTATGGAAACCGACGCCCACCCAGGGGCCTGTTCAGCCTTTAGCCAGCACACCTGCCAAGGTTTTCAATAGACGTTCATTTTGCTCCGGCCTACCGACGGTCACGCGCAGCCACTCGGGCAGGCCGTACCCTTTCACGGGCCGGGTGATCACGCCCTCGCGTTGCAACGCATCGAAGGTCGCGACACCCTCGCCAACTTTGACGAGAATAAAATTTCCCTGCGCCGGCACGAACGCCAAACCGAGCGACGTGAATCCTGCAACCAACTGCGCGAGCCCAGCGCGGTTCTCGCGGCGGCACTTCGTCACAAACTCCTCATCGTCGAGCGCGGCAGTTGCGGCGGCGGCCGCGATGGCGTTCACGTTGAAGGGCTGGCGCACGCGCTGGAGAATCGCGATCAACTCCGGTGCCGCGTAACCGTAGCCGACACGCAATGAAGCGAGCCCGTAGATTTTCGAAAACGTCCGGAAACAAATCACCTTGCGACCTTCGGCGATGAGCGGCCGCAGGTCCGGTGGGTTCTCCAGAAAATCGACGTAGGCTTCATCCATCACCAGAATCACGTGCGGCGGCAAGGCGCGCACCAACGCCACGATCTCCTCCGCGGTATTGGTCGCGCCGGTGGGATTCGCCGGACTGGCAAGAAACACCAAACGGGTGCGCGGCGTGATCGCCGCCAGCAGCGCCGGCAAATCCTGGCGCAGGCCGGCTACCAAAGGCACTTCGACGGGCTTCGCCCCGAACAGCAACGTCACCAGTTTATAGACGATGAAGGCCGACTGGTGCATCACGCATTCCGCACCGGGAAAGAGAAAGGCGTGGCCCATCAATTCGATGAGCTCATTCGAACCGTTGCCTATCACGAACTGCTCCCTGCCCAAGCCCAGTTTTGCCGAGAGCTTTTGTCGCAAAGAAAAATAGCCGCCGTCGGGATAAAGATGCGCTTCGAGCAAGGCGTGTTGCGCAGCTGCGAGGGCTTTGGGCGACGGACCATGCGGATTTTCGTTCGACGCGAGCTTGATAATCCCAACTGGCTCGAGTCCGAGTTCACGCGCGACCGTCTCGATGGGTTTACCCGGTTCGTAGATGGGCTGCGTCAGAACACCAGGATTGGCCAGCTCGGCAAAAGTCATGCGCTCAAAGCATGCGCCTTATCGCCTCGGTTCAAATCAAATATGGCGGTCGGTTAAACCGCCATCGCACCGGTCATTTTAAGACCTCGTCCACGGCCTTCGCGTCGTTTTGCTCGTGCTTCGCGACATTAGCTTTGGCCTTGTTCACCGCGTTAACGTAGCTCGATCCGGATTTTTGCGGCGGAGCACTGGGTTTTGCCGACTCCGGCTTCGCCGCAGTGGCATCAGCCAAGCTGCTCGCCGGGATGACGCCGGTCACATTATTGAAACGAACGGTGAGCGTTTCCCCGTCGCGCGCCAACAGGTCGACCATTGTGCCGGCCTTGAGGGAAACCATCACGCGGCCCGATTTCAGGATCGCGGAACGGGCAAGCCTGACTTCCTGAGCCGAAGCAAGCAAGGCACTGCAAAGAAAAAGCAAAGTGAGTCGTTTCATTTCCGCAGCGTTGCTCGGACAAATACTCTGGCAAGTCGGAGCCGGAAAACCGCGGGCATTTCACAAGATCTAAACGACCCGAGCGGGACGGCGTGTTTCAATCCTGTCACCGTTGCCTCTGGAAAAAAACGCTCGCTCACACCTTGCGGCCAGTACCGTTAGCGCGATCCTTTTTGCCCTCAACCTTCCTTTCCTCCCTTAATTGGCCGCCAAAATCGCCACGGTATTTTTCGCGTTGTTCTGGCCGGAGTTGCTGCCGTTCTCCTGCGCCTTGTTCCCGGCGCGGACCTCGGAGGCAATGGATTTCCTGACGCTCACACCAAAGTTGCTTTTTGCCTGCGATGACAAGGCACCCGGAGCCAGACTGCTCGCCGGAATCAGACCCGTATGATTGTTGAAGCGCACCGTCAGCGTCCACTCATCGCGCGAGAGCACATCGACAATCGTACCCGCCTGCAATGAGACCATGGTCCGTTCGGATTTCAGCAAAGCCGCACGGCTGATTCTGACTTCCTGAGCCGAGGCGACGAGAACCCCACACGCCAACAAGAAAGCGATTCGTTTCATGCCCGGAGAATCGTCGCGCGGAGCTCCGCAGCAAGGCCGGTTCCCGTGGCGGCACTTGATTCACGGGCTCTAAACAACCCGGCTGGAAACGACCACATACTGCATGCCCGCAGCCTTCGCCGCATCGAATCCGGGCGTCGCATCCTCGAACACGAGACATTGCTGAGGGGAAACCCCCATGCGTTTCGCCGCGAGCAAAAACATTTCCGGCGAAGGCTTGCCGTGCGTCACATCTTCCGGGGTGACGACGACGGGAAACAGATCGGCGATGCCCATGAGCTCGAGCGTTTTTTCCACCACCGGTTTGGGTCCGCCCGACGCCACGCTCATCGGCGCGCGCCCGTGCAGGCTGCGCGCGAAATCCACCACCGGCTTGATGATCTTCATCTCCGTCTGCATCTCCAAAAACATTTCTTCCTTGGTATGGAAAACATGATCCACATCGAGCGTGATGCCGTAGTGCTGCGCAAAAGTCTGGGCGACCTTCCGCGTCGGCATGCCGCCGAGGGAATAAAATAATTCTTCACTCAACTCACCTTGCAGCCCCGCGTGCTGCATGGCCTTGTTCCAAGCGCGATAGTGCAGCGGCATCGTATCGACGAGCGTGCCGTCGCAATCGAAAATATATCCGGCAAACGGCCCGGGCGGAATGTGCAGTTTCATACGATGCGGCCCAGCGAAACGGCCCGCGAGCCCCGCGCAACTGCAAACCTGACCACGAAGCTAACCCTTGAGCGCCATGCGGCGCTTCCAAAACAAGGCCACACTTACCAAACCAATTAGTGCGGGCACTTCAACGAGCGGGCCGACCACGGCGGCGAACGCCGCGCCCGAAGCCAAACCGAACACGCCCACCGCGACCGCGATCGCGAGCTCGAAATTATTGCCGGAAGCCGTGAAGGCCAGCGTGGTCGCGCGCGGATAATCCGCGCCAGCGCGCACGCTGGTCCAGAAGGTCGCGACAAACATGATCGCAAAATAAATCAGCAATGGCACCGCGATGCGCAGCACGTCGAGCGGGTTGCGCAGCACGGTGTCACCTTTGAGACTGAACATAACGAAGATCGTGAAGAGCAGCGCCGTCAGCGTCAGCGGACTGATGAACGGGATAAATTTCCTGTCGTACCACGCAATCCCAGCCGGCCCGCGGCGCAACACGAGTCGTCCGAGCCAGCCGGCCAGAAACGGAATACCGAGATAAATGAACACGCTTTGGGCCACCGTGCCGATCGTGATGCTCGATAGATCCAGCACCCCCAAGTCCACGCCGACCAGCGGCGGCAGCACTTTTAGAAACAACCACGCGAGCGGGGCGAAAAAGAAAACCTGGAACAGCGCGTTGAAGGCCACGAGACCGGCGCAGTATTCGCGGCTGCCACCGGCGAGATCATTCCACACGATCACCATGGCGATACAGCGAGCGACGCCGATCAGAACCAAGCCGGCGAAATACTCCGGTTGCTGTCGGAGGAAAATCACGGCGAGCACGAACATCAGCACCGGACCGACCAGCCAGTTTTGCACCAAGGAAAGGCCGAGGATTTTCCTATCGCGAAACACAGCGCCGAGTTCCTCGTAATGCACTTTCGCCAGCGGCGGGTACATCATAATGATCAGTCCAAGCGCAATCGGTATCGAGGTGGTGCCGACACTCCAAGCGGTCAACGCCTGCGGCAGGCCGGGGAAAAAGCGTCCAGCCAGCAGACCCGCCGCCATCGCGAGGAAAATCCAGACGGTGAGGTAGCGGTCCAGAAAGGAAAGTTTTTTGGTGAGCGATTCGGACATGGGAGGTGGGTGAAGGGGCAGGGACGGACCGCTGGGCCGTCCGCTCAGGCCATTTTTTCATAGAAGCTCGCGGCGGGCCCGCCCCACCTTTTATACGAGGTTCAAATACTTGATTGGGTTTTCAGCGCGTCGCGCCGGCCGTGCGCGTAGCCTTCGAAGGTGCGGCGGATCTCGTCGCGCACGCGGCGGAAAACCACGAGCTGTTCTTCTTCCGTTCCCTTCGCCTGAGCGGGATCATCGAAGGGCCAGTGGTGGCGGTTGCCCTGCCCGGGATAGACGGGACACGCCTGATCGGCGTGGCCGCACACGGTGATGACCGTCTCGATTTTCTCCGGGAGAAAATCGTTCATGTGCTTGGAACGATGCGCGGCAATATCGAGGCCGATCTCCTGCATCACCCGGATCGCCAGCGGGTGCACGTAGCCAGCGGGTTTGGAGCCGGCACTGGCGACGTTCAGGATGTCGCCCGCGACGGCGCGCAGGAGACCTTCGGCGAGATGACTGCGACAGGAGTTGCCGGTGCAGAGAATAAGGACGGTGGGTTTGGGAATGTGCATGGAAATTTTTGCAGCTCAGTTTTCAGCAACAACCGGTGGTGGCTGCTCCCCGTGACGAAGGAACGCATAGCTCCTTGGCAAGACAGTCGGTTTGTTTCTTGGCGAGATGGATTACGAGCCGGTCTGCTTCGGCGACAGCGGAAATGACTTTCAGCTGCACGACATTGCAGGCGTCGTATTCCAGCTCCACCGGCAGATCATCCCCGCCCAAAATCGGCTCAGCGTGGACGAAAGCTTTGAGGAGTTTATCCGCGGTGATGCGGTGCTCGGTGTCGTCTCCCACCCAGGTCTGGAGCAGACAGGTGACGAGGCGGCGGATCGTACCGCCGCAGTCCACGAAATCGCGCTGCACGCGACCGACCTCGGTCACGTGGAAATGCGCCTCGATGGGCTCGCCATCGGGCCAGATCACGGTGATCGGCAGAGCAGGTGAGGCGGCCAGAATGGAGCGCAAAGCAGAGACGCTCAGCGCGGAGGTTTCGGTGGCGGGATTGTTCATGAGAGAAAAGTTCAGCAGCACTTTGCGCCTGATTTACCGGCAGGGGCGAGTGGGGCACAGGCGAGATCAAGTTTTTTCAAGCGTGCCAGATCGCGACGGTAAATCGCATTCTCCTTCGCGCAGTCCTGCAAGCAGGCGAGATTTTTTTTCAATTCGCGCGTGGGCTTCGCGGGCAATCCGTAAATCATCCAGTTGCCCTGGCGTTCGACTTCGACCAAGCCACGGATGCGCAAGTAGGCGAGGTGTTTGGAAATTTTCACCTGCGGCTCGCCGAGGATTTCCTGAAAGTGACACACGCACAGCGGCCCCTGCCCCAGCAGGTTCAAGAGGCGCAGCCGGGTGGCGTCGCAAAGACATTCGTAGATCTTCACCAATTCCATGCGGGCATCTGTATTCCTTCTTAGGAATATAGTTCAAGCTCTATTCCGGTCGGCACCCTCTTGTCACTTGATGGCCACACTTGCTCGACCAGCGTCAAACGTCGCCGAAATTATACCGCCCATCACGGCAGGCGGATAATTTGCGCTCCGCCATGAAGCGGCACGCTGCGGCGCTACGGCGAATTTGCCGCATCGCCCAAAGACATTCCCCCCACTATACTCGTGGAACGACTCGTCCGGCTGGAGAAAAGTGGGGTTGTCCCCATTGAAGCTCACCAAAAAACTACCCGTTATGCCCACCGCCTGACGCCAAAAGGTCAGGCTTTGAAACCAGTACTGGCCACACTAGGCCAATGGGGCGCACAGCACATACCCAGAACCAAGATCCCACCGAGAAATGAAGGCCGCCCTAGGCGCGCAGAGATCGCCCGGGGCATTTTCCCGCGGATCGACGTCAGTTCATCGCGAACACCTCCTGGCTACTAGCCCCGGCGATTTAGTAATTAAATTTCGGGCGAACGAGGACGGTGTAGGTATTCAACTGACCCGCGGGTGAAACGAAAAACACATCGCGGAAAGTCTGTCCGGGGACCTCAAGCTCATAGAAATAAGGACTCTCACGGGAAGTCTCTCCCTGCATCCGGAACAGACAGGCGATTTCGGTCGGCAGACCTTTGTCTCCGACATTCTTCACGCGCATCCAAACCCGCACCCGGCCATCACTGAGTGGATGGGCTTCGACCTTGATAAGGCGAACGGCGGAAGTATGCGCTTTGGAAAGCGACGTGTTCAGCGGCACGAGAACAAGGCCGGTCCAATCTTTTTCCACGAGATCGGTGGAATTACCATCAGCGGTAAGACCTTTGGAAGGAGGCTGGGTCCCAATGTAGATGACTTCACTTTTCGGCGCATGCGCCCCGGGCGCAAGTGAAGCCAAGGCTTGGGGAAATTCCGTGGATTCACTCAACTCGTGAGCCATGGTCTCGTCTTTGCCGTCCTGAGTGAGATGCTCGACCGTGGCGACAACCTCCACGTTCTTCGCGGGATTTGGAATCGGAGGAGGCGGTGGGGGAACGACCGCAACGGGAGCTACTGGGGTTGGCGCAACGGGTGCCGCCGCCGCAGGGGCCTTCGGAGTTGGTTGCGGGGCCGGGGCGACTGCGGCTTTCACGACCGGAGCGGGAATTTTCGCGGCAACGGGCGCTGCTTTGGGGGGGGCAGGAATAGGTTCCGGTGTCGCGCAACCACCGAGAATAAACACGGCAACGGCAAGAGGGAGAACCAAACTAAGCGAGGGAGAGAGTTTCATAGGGTAGAAGCTTTAACGTGTTAGCAGAACCGATTCGTAACCGGGAGATAAAATCTTATGAGCGAACTATCGCGCCAAGAGAAGCGTGGATTTGCTTTCAATATGTCAGAAATGAATAAAATCGCCCACATCACTGGACCCCACCATTCCCGGTCTGCGCGAGCGCGTGCCATGAGTCCGTCGTGAAACCGGTCTCTGACAAAATTGCTAATCATGGCTCGGTCGCCCCGGAGCCACACGACCGGCTTGCTTTGCCCACGCCTCAGGCCCATTTTTACCGCATGAATCCGGGCAAAACATTAGTCGGCGCTGGCGCCGGCCTATTGGATCGCGCGCTGTGCGTGCTCGGCACGGTGCTTTTTTCCCAGATCCCCGAGTTCATGCAGCAATACCTCCAACGCCTCGGTGGCCATCTCGACGAAGCGCGCCGGCAGCTGGAACAATTTCAACACACCGCCGCGCAATCCGGCCTGACTCTTGAGCAGTTGATCAACCAAATCACCGCGAACGCCGATCTTGCGGTAACCAAACTCGGTGGCGTGATGACGGAAGCGATCGCACGCGTGGACACCCTCGCCGTCGCGCAGTCCGCGATTCAACACGCCAGCCTGTGGTCGCGCCCCTTCGTATTTTTGCAGCATAGCGATACCGCCATCGTCCGAGCCACGTGGTCGGTCTTCAAGCCCGCCGTGCCCACGACGCTGGAAGGTTTGGGGTACGCCCTCTGCGGCATGCTCACACTCTTGGCGGTCTTTCATCTCGGCATCAAATACCCCATCAACCGGACAATGTCCCGCCGGGCCCAACGCAGAGCGACTAGGGTGTGATTTCCGTTTCGGCAGGAACGTGATCTGTCCGCTTATAAATTTAGCAATGGAGGCGGGGTGCCCTCACCCCGCTGGCCAATGACTCAGCCACGACAACCTCAGCCATGAATGGCGCTTAGATAAGGCCAGAGGGGAAATGGGGACTCGCGTCATCGCGGGCGACGGGAAGCGGCGACGCGCATGCTGTGGCGGGGGCGAGTGAGGAGTTGATAAGCTTTCGGTCGGCGCTTGCGGGCGCGCGGTTCATGGCGACCGGGGCGGAACGGCACTTGATCGGCGGCGACTCGCGCCATCAGGGTGCGCCGCGCGTGGCCGCGATACCGGCGCACGCTCAGCGCGGGTTCGGCCCACGCTTGCAGCGCATCGAGGGTGCCTTTGAAACTCAGCCGCGCCACCGGCACCGCATGCGTGAGCGCGCTCTCCAGCATCAGCGCGCGCACCAGATTGTAGGCGAGGGCGTGCATCCACAGCTCGCGTTTGATTATCGCCGGCGACAGTCCGCGCAAGACATCGAGCGCGAGGTTCGTCTTGATTTGCCGGTAATGCAGTTCGATCTGCCAGCGCAGGCCGTAGAGTTCGGCGATCGCGGAATCAGGAAACTCTTTTTCATCGAGCAGCGAGGTCACCACGACGATGTTGCGCGTCCGGAAACCGTGCGCCTCGATCCGGAATTGCACGAGTCGGACCGTCACGGTTTCCGGCTGTCCCTGCCAATCGAGCACCGCGTGTCCGGCCGTCCGCTTGGGCTTGGCCCACGTCTCCTGCCACGAACCATTGCGGCGGCGTTGCCGCACCGTGCGGCTTGGGTGCAGCCGGATCACAAAATCAACGGATTGTCCCAGCAATTGCACGAAGAAGAGCCACCCGCAATACGCGCGATCAGCGACGAGCACCTCGCCCGCGTGTAACGCGGACAACAGTTGACGAGCCAGCGTGAGGTCGTGGGTTTTCCAAATGCCCTGCGCAAACGCCAACATCCGGCCGGTGTGCAGACAGAACAGTCCGGCGAGTTTCCCGGTGGGGAAACCGCACCCGCGTTTTTGATTACACGCCTACGGCCAGACGCGACGGTTCTTCGCCGTGTCCGGCATGGAAAACCCCGTCGCATCGATGATCCGCACTGTGCGCCCGCACCATTGCGCCTGAGTCCGCTGCTCGAACCAGGTGCCCAGCGCCGCGAATAATTGTTGCAACCACGCCAACGGCAGCGCGAGCCGCGCCTGACAATAAGCGCTGGTGTCCTCACCCGGCGGCCGGCGCCCGCGGCCGACCGCGTCAGCCTGCACCCGCGCCACCGCCCACCGACAACTCGCGCCCCGTTGCAACACCTGACCGAGGAAAGCCCAGAAAACCGTGACCCGCGGAAAATCACGGCGGCGGCTGCCCGCGCCCGTGCGCGCCGGGACCAGGAGTCCGGAAAATAATCCGGCAAACAAGGCGGCCAAGCCGCCGAGTGATTCGGTGGCTGCGTGGGTGCGCCGCACGGTCGTGCCCATCGGCGCGCACTGCGCCCGCAGGGCGGGGAAATAAGGAGTTTCATTTCCCATAGGCCGTGTGATTACGGCCATACTTGACGAAGCCAGCCAAATCGCCCTTGATTTTTGGCATGTCATCGCCCCGTCTTGTTGTCTTGGAAGCCCGATACACCGCGCTGCGACAGCAACTCGCCGGCGTCGGCTATTTGAGTGCCGGTTCGGTTTATCGCCGACCGCTCGGCCAGTCCGGCGCGCGCTTCACGTGGTCGAGCAAAGTGAAAGCCAAAACCGTCAGCCTCGCGCTCTCGGCCGAACAAGCCGAGTGGCTGGAACAAGCCATTGGCGAACATCGGCGCGTCAAAAAAATCATCACGGAAATGCACCGGCTGACCCGCCAAATCATGCGCAGTCGTTTCCCTGACACCGAACGCCGCAGTCCGCTCAACAAGAAAGTTTTACGTCTTATCTAAGGGCCATTCATGTCTGAGACTTAAGCGCTCGCTTTCGCGGGAGGTATTTTTGCGGCAGTGAGATTGAGAATTTGACGTTGGAAACCCTCCGGGAACACGCCTTGCGAGGTCATAGGTGGGCAGCCTTCTTGGAGAGTGTAGCGCATAATTTTTTTAGGCGCAGGCCAAGTTTTCCCATGATCGTCTTGCGATGAGCGTTAATGGTGAACGGTGATAGGCTGAGCCGGTGGGCGGCTTGCTGATCAGCCGAGCCATCACCGCTGGTCGACAGGGCCATCGGCCCCGACACCCTTCCACGCAAACGCGATGATCGCACGAAACGGATAGCGCTGGCACGGTTTCGGCTTAAGAAACCATGGGGAGAGACGATTATTCTAATGAAGTTTCCTCTCTCAATCCAATGACCTCCGCCACTCCAGTTCAACGCCGCTCCCCCGCATCTTCGATCACGAAGGTGGCCTCCGGTTTTGACCTGCAGCTAATGCTACAGCCGTGCCGGCCCGTCCCTTTGGGTTCTCAAACCGACCGCTGAGGGCTCCCTAGCCTGACGAAACCTTAAAGGTACCCGTCACTTATCAGGAGCCGCCGGCCACCAGTCCGTCACCATTTTTCACGTCCATGCACACGATCATTCCCACCCACAGTCCCACCAACCTCAAGACCACCGATCACCTGCCGGCCTATCGCCAGCCTCACTTTGAGTGCACCGATCTGTCGCAGGCGTTGAAGTTGATTGTGCTCGTTCCTGGCGTGGAAGCCAACGGCGTGGAAATCACCACCCGCGGGCCTGACCTTCTCATCACCGCGAGCAAAACGCATCACCTGCGCGTCAACTGGCAAGCCCTCCACCTCGAAGGCGTGCAACACGATTATCAACTCAAGCTCCGGCTCGGCTACGGTTTCAATTTCGCTGAACTCCGCGCTGACCTTCGCGAAGGCGTGCTGACCATCATCGCCCCGAAACACGAATCCTCTGCACGCCGGCACACGCAACACCCTCAACTCGTCGCGTGATCACCAGACCGACTCACCACTTTTCTCCCGCCCAGCGGGAGATGGGGCAGAACAGAATGAAGGCGGGCCGCCTAGGGGTAGACGGCCCGCCTTTCCCCGCAACTCTTTGAATTATTTGCCCGCGAGTAACCCAATATTTTCCGCAAGGTTTCCTCAATATGGCCGAGTGTTACGGCGCTGTGAAATTTCCCCGAAATATCTTGGAACAATTGCCCCCCGGTTGAGCTCTGAACTATATCCGACCTGCCCTCAGAACACCAAGCCATGCCACTCTTCAGCCAACAGCCGAATTTTCAGCCGCCCGCGCTCCATGCGCCCGCGAAGCCTGCGCTGTCTCGTGATGTGCTTTGGGGCCGCCCGTTATTTAAGGCCCCGTCCCTGCCCAGCCCGCACCACGTGGAAATCCTGCAGCCTTTTTCGACTCCACATCTCGTCAAGCGCCTCGCGCCCGCGCACTGAGTCGATCATTTTTCCGGCACCAGCCAGCGGACCCGCACGGCTCCGCCGGCCTCGAGCTTTAATCGCTCCAGCAAGATCGGCAGCACGGTTTTAATTTCCGTTTCGATCTGCCACGGCGGATTCAAAATCAGCAGGCCGCAGCCCTTCATCCGCACTTCGGAGGCATCTCCGGCAATCTGCAGCTCTGCCACCAAAGTCGGCGGCAGTCCCAGCGCCAGCGCATCTTGATGAAACCAATCGCTCCGGGTCCGCTCGGTAATCGGATACCAAACCGCGTAAACCCCACTGGGAAATCGCTTCAACGACTCGCGGAGTCCGCTCAAAATATCCGCAAACTCCTGGGTGCTCTCAAACGGGGGATCGATCAGCACCAGCGCCCGTTTTTCCTTCGGCGGCAACATCGCCCGCAACGCCGTGTAACCATCCATCGGGTGTACGGAAACATTCGGCTGGTTGCCGAAATCCAGTTCCAGTGCCTCGGCATCGTCCTCGCGTAGTTCGCAGAGCGCCGCGCGATCCTGCATTCGCAATTGCGCCTGCGCGATCCACGGCGACCCGGGATAAAATTGCAACTCGTCCTCCGGCACGCCTTGCCGGGCCTGGTACGCCCTCACCGCCGCTAAATAATCAGCTAGCGGCCCCGGCGGTTTTTTCTCCGTCAAAATTCGCCCGATCCCCGCCGGCCACTCCGGCGCGCGCTCCCGGCCGTCCGGCAAAATCGTCGTTGTACTCAAATCGTACCCGCCACGTCCGGCATGAGTGTCGAGGTACAGAAACCCTTTTGCCTTCCGTTGCATTGCCCGCACAAGCTGGAGCAACAATACGTGTTTAAAAACGTCGGCGTAGTTTCCCGCGTGGTAGAGGTGACGGTAGTTCATCCGCGTGCCAGGCTCAAGCCACCGGAACCTTCACCACCGTCTTGCGCACGAGCTTTGAACCATCGGCCAGTTGCAACGTCGGCATGTGCCCATCCGTCGGATAAAACACCGCCGCCCCGCCACAACCCAAACGAAGAATCGAAGCCCCCGCCGTATCCGAATATTTGATCAAATCCTTTTCGGCCTCATACGGCTCACTGACCTTCATGTGACTGACATCAGCCACTTCCATTCCCTCCACGCCTTCCACGACCACCTGCACGTCGATATACCTTTTATGGGATTCAAAAAAACCTTCGGCGCGGGGCTTGGTGTAATACACCTGCTCAATCGCATAGACGCCGCCCCCGAGTTCGAATTTCTCGGAATCTCCCGCCGCCATGGCATCGATCCTCCGCTTCGCCTGCGAGCCCGGCGTGAGAATCTCCTCCACATAAGTGAACGCCGTCACGAAACCCGCCGAAAGCGTGACCTGCTTTTTCACCAAGGGTATTTGACCGAAGAGAGCCATGCCCGGATATGGGCGATCCACTCCTTCCGAGGCAAGAACTCATCCACCTTCTAGGGAATTCTCCTTGCCCAATCTCAATGCTGACTGAAATCAACCGGCAGTTCAGCTCTAGCCAATGGCCAATCCGGCTACGCATGCCTTGCATAAGTGAAATTGCTAATCGGGTTATAAACTTGATCCAAAGCCGGTCGCGCATTGTCTTCATGGTTGTCCAGTAGTGCAACTCAACCCTCCCCATAAATGAAAAACCTGCTCCGTATCCTCTCTGTCCTCACCGCTCTCTCCCTCACCGCCTTTGTCTATGGCACCGAGGAAAAGAAAGCATCCTCCTGCGAAAAAGAAAAAGCCTGCTGCGGCAAAGACGACTCCTACGACCACTGCAAGGCCGAGAAAGCTGAGAAGGCCAAAAAAGAAACCCCAGCAAAGTAAACGCCCCCCTTATCACCTTTCCCCGCCCTTTCCGTCTCCGACGGAAAGGGCTTTTTCTTGGCCAAGCTCAATTACGTCCCAATCGCTCCGCCTGCCCGATCAGTCCCACAAACTCCGATCGATATCCCGCGACATCGTCGATGAGCCCCGCCTTCGCCCACGTCGCCACTGTGGCAAAAGTCGCGGTTCCTTTATGCGGCGAGTCCTGCAGCATCATCCCGAACGCGACGACCGATGCCGCAAATTTGAAATCGGCACTCGCCATCTCAAACGAATGCCCGGTATCGCTCAAAGCAAACTCCAGCGTGCGGTTCACGTCAGCCACCGGCTCCTGATAACGCACTTTGAGCGTCAATAGCTCGGGATGATTGATTAAACCTGGTCCAGTAGGCTGCTGATATTTGAGCGCAGCCAACACCGGCTCCTCCACCGGCGTTGCGGTGCCCACCAGCACCACTTCATAGAGCGCGGTCACGGTATGTCCGGCCTCGATTTCACCCGCCTCGATCCTCCCGTTGATTAAATCTTCTTGGCGCGGCATCCGGTTTTCATAACCGAGCAACCGGTAGGAGTGCACTTCGCGCGGATTAAACTCCACCCGAACATTCACGTCCTTGGCGATGATCATCGCCGTGCCGCCGGCTGGCCCTTCCCGGCCTTTTAACCCGATCCGCACCAACCGATGTTCCGGCGCCCAAGGTGCACTCGCCACTTCAAGATGCGCCGCAAACACTTTATCCTTCTCCGTCGGGGCCGTGTAAGCATACGGGAAATAATTAACCATTTCCTCGATCCGCACCGTCTGGCGCTCCGGCAGATGCCCTCCCGAAATACTCCGCCGCACCTTCGCATAGGCCGCCGGGTTCACCTGAATCGAAAACGTCGAGATCGGTTCGTCTTTCACCGGCACGAAAGCGTCTTCCCTGACATGACCCGAATCCTCCGCGTTCGCCACCAGCGCAGACGAAGATTCGGTTGCAGCCAATTCATTCTCTTTCATTTCACTCCCGCCCTCGACGAACACCGGCCCAAACTTGGTCAGATCCACCTCGGTGTACTGCCGCTGCCGCTGCGGTTGATCGTTTGGTTGCCAGAGCACGAAACCGATGGCGAAACACGCCGCCGCGAGTCCGCTGATCGCAAAATACATTTGCGGAAAACGCCACCACTTGGATTGCGGCGCGTACTCGCCACCGCGCGCGTTGCCCCTCGTCAACGGCCCGCCGTCGAGCCCGCCGTCGAGCCCGCGGAAATTCTTCCCGGGAACGATCGCCGCCTGCGCTTGCCCTAACAACGGCGCGCTGACCTGCGGCTCCGGTTCACTGGCCAAGGCCACGCCGAGGTGGTGCGCGGTCCCGGTGATCTCGGCTACGATGGCGCGCGCCGTTTCGTCCTGCTGCATGAGTTGCTCAAATTCGGCGCGTTCCGCCGGCTCCATCTCGCCCAAGGCGTAGGTGGTCAGACGGGGATCGTCGGGTGAAATTTTTTCAAAGGTACTCATGGTGACTGTTCCTATTGATTAATCGCCTTGCTCGGCCATCTCCCGGCGGAGGCGCGTGACGGCGGTGTGGATCAAAAACCCCACGTTGCTGACGGAGAGCGACGTGATGCGGCTGATTTCCTTGTAACTGAAACCGCTCTGGAATTTCAGACGGATGACTTCCTGCTGGTTCGTCGGCAGGTGTCCGATCAATTCGAGCATCGCCGCCTGCGACTCCGCTTGCTCCAACCCGCTGCCGGGCCGCGGATCGGAGGCGGTGAGGCGTTCCGCTTGGCCGGTTTCAAAAAGTTTCAAACGCCCCTCCTTCCGGAATACATCGAGCACCCGGTTACGACAAACCGTGTAAAGCCACTCCGCCACATGCCCGTCGATCTGTTCCGGCGGCTGCGCCATAAGCCGGACAAAGGTGTCCTGCACGACATCGCGCGCGCGATCGGCATCACCGTGGAGGAGGCGCGTCGCATAGCGCAGCAAAGGCGCCTGATGGCGCTCGACGGCCGTCTGGACGAAGGAAGGGCTTTCATACGTTGTGGGTTGGGCGTTCACGTCACCTGCCTTCATCTACGTATGACTGGGCGGTTTCTTAGAAAAAAGAAATGTCGAATTCCTGCCTCCCGCGAAAAACCCGGAATTCACCGGAAAATACTCATGACCGTTCTCTGCTCGCCCCATCATCCCTCCTCCCCCGCCAGCACTCAAGCGACTGGCTTGCCCTATCGCTCAAGCATAAGTCGAACGGTAGGTATTGCGGCCGGCCTGTTTGGCTTCGTACAGCTTCCGATCCGCCGCTTCCACGAGTGCCGCCGGAGTGATCATCTGTTTCGGCCAACGCGCCCGAGCGACCCCGATGCTGATCGTGAGAGAAATTGTTTTTGAGCCCGCCTTATAGGAATGATGGGCGATCACATAGAGCAAGGCCTCCACGATTTTCTCCACTTCCGCTTCCGCCAATCCCGGCACCAGCACGGCAAATTCTTCCCCGCCATAGCGGAACACCTCCGCCGGTTTCTTGGTGCAGGTGTGAAAGAGCCGGGCGACATGGCGCAACACATCATCGCCGACCGGATGGCCATGCCGATCGTTGATCGCCTTAAAACGATCCAGATCGATCATCAGTAACGTCAGGGAAGATTTTTCATTGGCCATCGCTACCAGGCTGGCCCCCAACGCATCATCGAAGGCCCCGCGGTTGAGCAGACTCGTCAGCCGATCTCGATTCGCCAAAAAGTTTAACTGTTGATTCTCGCTGCGCAAATTCAGCACCTCCAACTCGGCCGCGAGCCGCAGGGTATCCCGATGTTCCTCGGCCTCCAGTTCGAGCGCATCGAGATCCGGCGGCTTGGCCGTGGTAATGGAAAACAAAGCCCCGTAGGTAATCCAATCCTGACTGACCTGTTCCAGCAGGACTCGAAACGACTCATAATCCAATTCGGCCAGTTCCTCGGCCCGGGCCACGAGCGCGTCCATACTGAGCGCTTGCTGGTGCTTATTTCTCACCATGAAATCAGCCATCGCATCGGCCAACGCCAGCAAAGTTCTGGCCGGGTCATCGTCGGACTCAGCGGCCGACGGCGGCGCGTCCCTGACCAACGGCTCCATGGCACCCCAAACCGTTCGGGGCAATTTCCAATCCAGCATCAACTCGTAACCGACCGTGAGATGATCAGTCCCCAGAATGCCCCGCTCTCGTTCCAGCAAGATCGCCCCATCCCCGGAGATCCCTTTCAACACCGGTTCATATTCCGCCGGCAAGGCGGTCGCGAGCACGAGCTGGCCGATCCGAAAAACCAGACCCGCAATAAAAGCTTCCTCCGGATTCCACTGGCGTTTGCCGGCCGCGAGCCGTTTAGCCGCCACGGCCCGGGCCAGCGACGTCGACCAGAAACGTTTGAAATCAAAACTGGGGCAACTCTGATGATGCTTCTGCGATACGAGCGAAAACGACAGGGCCAGCAATTGGGCGCCGCGAGTCCCGATGCGGGAAACCGCTTCCGCCAGCGTCGTCCCGTGAAAGCCCAGACCGATCAACGGCGAATGAAGGTATTTCAAAATCTTCGCCGTGAGCGCCGGGTCGGCGCTGATTACATGGGCCAGTTCGTCCAGCGTCGTGTCATCGGAGGCCACCAGCTTTAGAATTCGCATCGCCACCGCCGGTGGACTGGGCAGCCGATTCGTCGCCTTCAGTGCAGAAAATGTCACCTTATTCATGGCGCAACCTGATCATTTGCCCGCCCGTTTCCGCCGCTGGCCAGGCCCGGAAATCCTTCCAGACGCACCGTGAATATTTCTTTCGCCCGTACGGCAGCCCCCGCTGGCGGGCGCAAAGCAAAGCAGTGGAGCGCGCTTTCGTCGCGCTCCCGGGCGGCCTTGATCAACACGCAATCAGCCGGAGAATTCGTCTCAGTGCTCACGCAACCCCCTATATCGACACAGAACGGATTTTCCGAAGGGCCGGCGGCAAAATTTCCTTATCCCCCATCTTGCCCCTCCCGCCCGACCGTGCATCTTCGCCGCTGGATGCGCGCAAACTCTAATCCCAGTCATCTCTCCTCTTTGTCTTTTGTAGGGCCGCCGCTTGCCGGCGTGCCGTCTTCGCCTGCTCCGGCACGGCCACAAGGGCCGACCCTACAGGTTGGCAACCGCCACAACACGAACTCATGGATCAGCCCTTCCGCCCTTCAGTCCTTTAGCCTTTTAGTCACTTTAGCTTTCACCGTCCTCCTCACCCTCACCGGCTGCGCCCGGCGCGAAGCCCCCGTCGACGCCGGCCTCCGCACCCAAACGCTCCTCATCGGCAATGGCGCCGAACCCGCCGATCTCGACCCACACACCGCCACCATCCTGAGCGATCAGAATATTCTGATGGCGCTCTTTGAAGGCCTCACCGCCCTCGACGAACAAACCACCACGCCCGTCCCTGCCGCCGCCGAACGCTGGGAAAATTCCCCCGACGGCCTCACCTGGACGTTCCATCTGCGCGCCAATCTGAAGTGGTCGAATAGCGAAGCGCTCCTCGCGCAGGACTTCGTCGATGCTTGGCGACGCGCGCTCAATCCCACTCTTGCCGCCGACAACGCTTCGTATCTTTACGCCGTGAAAAACGCCGAGGCTTACAACACCGGTAAACTCACCGATCCCGCCGCGCTCGGTTTTTCCGCCCCCGACGCTCGCACTATCATCATCACCCTCGCCCAGCCCACGCCGTATCTGCCCGCGCTCGTCTCGCTTCCCGCCTGGTTCCCCATTAATCCCCGCGCCCTCGCCAAATTCAGCGGCATGGAAAAGCGCAACACCGACTGGACGCGCGCCGGCAATCTCGTCGGCAATGGCGCCTTCACCCTCAAAGAATGGACGACCAACGTCCGCATTCTCGTCGAAAAAAATCCGCACCACTGGGCAGCCGCCACCACCCAGCTCCAGCAAATCGCCTTCATCCCCATCGAGAATCCCGACGCCGAGGAACGCGCCTTTCGCTCCGGCCAACTCCACGTCACCTTCAACCTCCCCGTCTCTAAAATCGCCGCGTGGCGCGACAAAGAACCCGCCAAGCTCCGCCTCGACCCGCTCCTGCAATCCGTGTTTCTCCGCTTTAACGTCACGAAGCCGCCCTTCGATAATCCCAAAATCCGCCGCGCCCTCTCCCTCGCCATCGACCGCGATCTCCTCGCCCGCACGATCCTCCAAGCCAGCCGCCTTCCCGCCCACGCGCTCACTCCACCCCACACCGGCGGCTACACCGCTCGCGCTGCTGTGGGGCCCGATTTCCAAACCGCGCGCCATCTCCTCGCCGAAGCCGGTTTCCCGCAGGGTGCCGGCCTGCCCGTCATCGAACTCCAAACCAAGAACGACGAGCTCATGCCGCGTCTCGCCGAGGCGATGCAAGCCACCTGGCAAAGCGAACTCGGCGTGCGCACCACGATCACGCAGACGGAGCAAAAAATCTGGATCCAAAACCAACAGACGCTCGCCTACACCATTTCCACCGCCTCGTGGACCGCCGACTTCCCCGATCCCGTCACCTTCCTCGGTCTGTTCACGAGCGAGAGTTCCTACAACTGGACCGGCTGGAAAAACCCCGCGTACGACCAGCTCATCACCGCAGCCGCCGCCACGATCGATCCCCGCCGCCGCTACGAAATCTTCCAACAAGCCGAGCAACTCCTCCTCGAAGATTCCCCCATCGCCCCGCTCTACTTTGGCGCGCAAACCTACCTCCTCCACCCCGCCGTCCAAGGTTGGGTCCCATCCCCCCTCGTCTTCCGCCGCTATCAGAAAGTCTCCCTGACGCCACCGTAGTCCGACTAACCCCAGCTTAATGTGGTGGGGTGCCCTCACCCCGCTTCATTCGAAAGCGTGCGTGGCGATCCAGATCGGTCA
>Ga0105046_10004416_pt1 | contig 22405 bp, 29 predicted proteins | sample MAT03_FD_78385 | JGI IMG/M metagenome (GOLD analysis project Ga0105046, IMG submission 78385) | Freshwater microbial communities from Lake Fryxell liftoff mats and glacier meltwater in Antarctica - MAT-03 (megahit assembly) | ecosystem: Environmental > Aquatic > Freshwater > Ice > Liftoff...
CGATTTCGTATCCGAACTCGTGATTCTCCTGCATGCGGTCGCGCAGCGTCCGCGCGCACAGCGCCGCCGCTTCCACCGGCTCGACCGCGACCGCGCTGAAGTGCCAGCGATACGGTGGATAAAGCCACGACCAGCCGAGCGCTTCACCCGTGCCGACGGTCTGAATCGTCGTTACGCCCGTGGCGGGCACGAAGGTCTGGAGCGCGACGCGGCCGCGGTGGATGAGATAGAAGCGGTCTGCTTCGAAGCTCTCCTGGAAGATCTGTTGCCCCGCTCCGAACCGCTCGAAAGTCGCGCATTCGTTCAGCAGGTGGAGAAAACGCGGATTGAGGTCCTTGGTGAAAGGATGCGTCGCGATGGTCGATTCGAGTGTGTCCATCATCAGCCTCCGACGGGGAGCGCCGCGTGGTGCTCGTTTTTGTGGGCTTGAACGAGCTTTAGCCGGGTCGCCTGCAGCCGTTGAATTAAGAGCTCGGCAACTTGTTTCATCAACGCGTAGCCGAACGTCTTGTCGATCTCGCAGTCCTCGCGCAGCCGCGTGGCGGGAAAAGAAATTGCGTCGGTGTCCTCCTCGGCCCGTGCGTCGAAGTGCCAGCAATACGGTGGGAAGAGCCACGACCAGCCGAGCACTTCGCCGGAGCCGATCGTCTGGATCGGGACGGAATGGCCCGCCGAATGCGCCTGGAGCACGACCTTGCCGCGCAGGATCAGATAGAAATGTTCCGCATGGGTGCCCTCATGAAAAACGCGCGAGCCTGCGGTGAAGTGGACTTCCCTGGCGTTGTCCGCGAGCAGGCGAAGGTGCGACTCGCACATGCCGGTGAGGAAGGGGTGAGGTCGGCGGAGGAATTCGTCGAAATTCATGGGGTAGGTTCTGGTTTGGTTTTCGCAGGAGATTCACGGATGGCGCGCACTTCTTCGGTGATGTCGATCGCGACCGGACACCAGGTGATGCAGCGCCCGCAGCCGACGCAGCCCGACGTGCCGAACTGGTCGTGCCACGTCGCCAGCTTGTGCGTCATCCATTGTCGATAGCGGGATTTCGCCGACGGACGCACGCTGCCGCCGGCGATGTAGGAAAAGTCCATCGTGAAGCACGAGTCCCATTTGCGCCACCGCTCGGCGTGATCGCCGGTCAGATCGGTCGTGTCCTCGACGGTCGAGCAAAAGCACGTCGGGCAGACCATCGTGCAATTCGCGCAGGTGAGACAGCGGCTCGCGACCTCATCCCAGCGCGGATGATCGAGATTGGCGTAGAGCAATTCTTTCACGTCCGCCGCTTCCATGCTGCGACCCATGTGCGCCGCGGTGTTTTCGACGACCGCATCCGCCGCGCGCAGTTCGGCATCGTCGGCCGCGCGCGAGGTAATGTGAGCGAACAGTTCTGCGCCCGCACCGCTGCCGATCTCGACGACGAAGAAATGCCGGTCGTCTTCGATGATCTCTGTCAGCGCCAAGTCAAAGCCCGAGCGCGCCTTCGGCCCCGTCTTCATCGAGACGCAGAAGCATGTCCCTCCCGCCGTGCCGCAATTCACTGCGACGATGAACGCACCCTCGCGCCGAGCTTTGTAGATCGGGTCGGTAAACGAACCCATGAACACGCGATCCTGCACCGCGATCGCCGCGAGGTCGCACCCGCGAACGCCGATGAATGCCAGCTTCGGCGCTTCCTGCTCGTCCGGTTGAAATTCAAATCCACCGCTGTTCCGGCGCGCTCTCCAGAGCCGCACATTTGGCGGAAAGAGGAACTTCTTCCACGAGTGCGGCCCGACCGCGTAGCCGAACAACGCCGCATCGCCGCGCCGCTTCAGCCGATACTTCCCGCCGTCCTGCTCATCGGTCCATCCGATCGGCAAATCCGCGTCCGACGCGATGTCGTCGAAGATGATCGCCCCATCGCGCACCGTCGGCCCGACGACCTGATAGCCACGCTCCACCAGCGCCGCGAGCAGCCGCGGAAAATCCGCGCGCTCCAGCACCGTTGGCGTAGGCGAGGGCGGGCGGGTTAGCGGCGTGGAAGTAGTGTGCATGGCCTGTCCCATCAGTTTCTACACTGCCAGAACTCGCGCGGAACGCTCCCCAACATTTGCCACTTGCTGAGCGGATATTGCTCGGTCCACGAGCGCGCTACCCACCGTTCGAACCATTGACCTGATCTCAGGACCAGGCGCTGTCTTTCGATCAGCGCCATCAAAAAATGGCGGGCCCAGTCGTCATGGCGCCTTCGTCGCGTCGCGCTTTTCCTGTTCGACGGATTTGTCCATCTTCTGCCTGGAAGGTTCGGCGATATTCCTCCTCGCTGACTTTCGCTCCCGGCTGGAGGAGCTGCTTCGGATACTCACCGCTGACCCAGCGCTGGTTGCGAAGCTGTCGCGGAGCCGGCCACTCACCGCCCGCAAGAGTCTGGGCCTGCCCTTTGCCGCGCACCTGCGCGACGAGGCCGAGTTCCGTCGCGAACTGCCAGCTTCCGGGCGCGGCCGACTTGTCGTCGAGCGGTTTGAGGTTCGTGAGCGCGATCTCGATGGTCTGCCAGTCGCCCGTTTTCGCGATCGGCTTCGCGGCGAAGTAGCTGCCTTGCTTCACGCCCGCGTAGGCGCTCCAGCCGTTCATCTCGGTAGAAGACGTTCGCCATGACCAGCAGCGATTGCCGAGAACGATCATCGGTCCGCCGTGGCTGCGCCAATCGCTCAACTCCGGCGTCTTCGGGAAGGTGCCTTCGCCTTTCAAATACACGTCAAAGAAGTGTGCGTCGGCGAAAGCGGACTCGGGCACGTGGCGATGGTTGAGATGCGGCGAAATGCTGAAGTGGAGCGCCTTGCCCGGCACCCTTCCAGTTGGTGTTCAGATGATCGTAGTTGCCGTTGAAGTCATTGTGCGGACCGACGTAGAGCAGCGGGCTGGTGATGCGGCGCAGATCCGGCAGGTCGTCGATCGTCTTCGCATCCGGCGTGAGCGCGGCGTAGTGCGAATTGTGCGTCGTCTGCGTGGCATCGAGCGCGCCCCAGTCCGTGCCGGCGTCGCCGGGCTTTTGGTCGTCCATCGGCTTGCCGCTCCAGTTGATGCTGATCGATGCGTAGCCATTCGCCGCCGCCGCTTCCACCACCTCGCGCTGCGCCCGCTGCCCGCCGCCGTGCATGTGCAGGATGCCGGGAATCTTCCCTCTCACGCGAGTCGGTCGCGCGAAATAGGCGCCAATGCGCGACTAAACCTCGTCAGCTCGCTCGGCGTGGTCCTCGTGCTCGTGCTCTCAGAATCTCGCTTGGCACATCTGGACAAGCCACCGGCACGGCGAGGCCGAAGACCGGATCATTCTTCGTCTCCACGCCTTTCAGGCTGTCAGACATGATTGCTTTGATCATCGCGCGGGTGAGCGAGAGCTTCATGCGCTGGCCCTGGCCGTAAAGTGTTCGCAAGGAGTCAGCACACGCGTAGAACCCGGCAATTTTCGCTAAGGATCGAGCAAGCGCTGCAAAGGAGGCGCGCGGAGATGGAGGTAACTTCAAGGTGAAGGAGGAACTAAAATGCAAACCCTATCCATCCCGGTTCATCACCGAAGCCTGTTGATTGCCGTGATCGCCGTCTTGCTGGCGGCTGGCGCGGCCCGCCCGCCGCTGCTGAGTCCGAGCAGCTTGTCGTTGATGCCAGCCATCACGACCAGCATCCCGGCGCGGCCCACACCGCCGGGGAAGCCTGCGAAAGCGCTGCCGTTTTCGATGCAGGATGTCGTCGTGTTTCTGAGCGGGAATTTCCAGATGCAGCCGGTCGAAAGCGGACCCGATTACGCGAAGTTCATCTACGCGGAGCGGCAACACGGTGGCACGAGCGACGAGATTATGCGGATCGCGGTGCGCTCTCGCGAGGAGCAGCTTCAGGTGGCGTTCACCTTCCGCGAATTCAATGCCATGCACTACGTGGCGGAGTTCATCGAAGGCCCGCTCTTCACCCGGCCCGAGAGCGAGCAGCTTTACGCTCTGCTCTACGCGCCGAATCGCCTGCGCGCCTGGCAGAAGGTCGGACGCTTCCATGCCAGAGCGGCGCTCCTTGAAGTAGCCGAAGGCACGGAAGCCAGTTTCGAATTTGCGTCCAATCCCCCAAGTGGCTAGTCGGCTGCGGCCCGTCAAACCGCAGCGTCTTCTTGTAATCAGCAGCACGCAATCGAGTCCGCCAACTCAAACGGCTCGGGTGAGCTGCCCAAAAGCCGTTTGTTTCCGCTTGCGACCGGCGCCGGCGCCCCGCGCGCCGGCCATAGGCACTTTTCCTATCCGCTCTAGGTCGAACGCACCATGCACGGATGGAGTACGGGCCAATAGGCGGTTGCAGCGCGGCAGTTCACATTGTCGTTCATGTTTCCCATGAAATCCGTCAACGAATCCACCGCGAATCCTGTGCGCTCCGGCACCGGGATCGTCATCATCTACGAAGATCGCGCGACTGGCCTGCGCGCGAAACGTTTCGCCGACATGCTCGCGGCATCGCTCGGGAGTGAGTGCGATTGCGGCATGGCGCTCTGGCGTAGCGAACTCATCGAGCTGCCTGAACTCGCGCACGAAATTGCGCGCGACGCAGCGGCGAGCGAGTTCGTCATCGTGTCGCTGCGCGGCGACACGAGCCTCTCGATCGCGACCAAGGAATTGCTCGAATCCTGGCTCGCTCTCGCGGCCGGCGGACCATCGAGCCTCATCGCGCTCTTTGACCCTGTTCGCACCTTGGTCCGTTTTGCCGAGAGCGCGCGCTTTTATCTCCGGCAGGTTGCGACTGATGCAGGCGTCGCGTTCTTCGGCGATTTCACTGCCGCGCCGAATGAGGCCACGACGATTCCGTTTCCGGTGGACGCGGAAGAACCTGTCGCGTCCCTCCGGCGTCGCCGCGCGAGAAACCGCCGGGTGGAAATTCTCGAGGGAAAGCTCGTCGCCTGACGAATCGAAAAGGAACACACGCCATGAACCTTGAATCCGAAACCGCATCTCTGGCTCCGAGACAGTGCCCGGCTCACGCGGAGACAGTCCTCGTCGTCGATGATCAGCCTGCTCTTTGTCTTGTGGCCGCGATGCTCCTGCGCCGCTGCGGGTATTGCGTCCTGACCGCGACCAGCGGCGATGAGGCAAAGCGGCTCGCACGAGAAAATGCCGGCATTGATTTGCTGCTCACCGATGTTGAGATGCCCGGCATGCTCGGCGATGAACTTGCGGCTTGGTTTCACGTGACGCGGCCTGGAGCGCAAGTCGTCTTCATGTCCGGCAATCCAATGCAGCATCGGCGGCTGGAGCCATGTCATTTCGTCGAAAAGCCTTTCATCCACCTCGATACCCTCGTGGAAAAAATCCGCGAGGTTCTCAACCATGGCCGTGCCGCAGTGCCGGCCTCAGCCGCTGCCTGACCTTATGAATACCAATACCAACGATGCCGTGCTGGAGCGCCTCTCCCACTCGCAGACTTACAAGGACTACGAACGTGCCTTCGGTGAAGCCACCGGTTTACCGCTGACCCTTATCCCAGTGGATGACTGGCATCTCGCCCATCACGGGCGCCGGCACGAAAATCCTTTCTGCGCGATGCTGGCGAACCAGAACAAGGCGTGCGCCGCCTGCCTGCGCACCCAGCAGGAACTCGCGGACACGGCGAAGGAACAACCGCAGACGGTCACGTGCGCGGCGGGACTCGCCGAAACCGCGGTGCCGCTGCGGGTCGGCGAGAAGGTCATCGGCTTTCTCCGCACCGGCGAAGTGATGCTTCACAATCCAACCCAGCGAGATTTTGCCCGCGCCTCGCGGCGCTTGCTGGAGTTGGGCGTGAAGGTGGATTCAAAGGAGCTGCGCGAGGCGTATTTTCACACGCGTGTGGTTTCGCCGAAGCAATACGAATCCATGGTCCGGCTGCTGGAAATTTTCGCTGAGCACCTCGCGATCGTCGCTCATCAGGTGGTCTTCCGCAGCGAAAACGCCGAAGCGCCGAACGTGACGCGCGCACGGGAATTCATTGCCGCAAACCATGCCGAAGAGCTGTCGCTCTCGACGGTCGCCAAGGCCGTGCATATGAGCACCTTTTACTTCTGCAAACAATTCAAGAAAGCGACGGGGTTCACTTTTACCGATTACGTGAGTCGAGTGCGTGTCGAGAAGGCGAAGGAACTCCTGCTCAAGCCACATGCCCGCGTCAGCGAGGTGGCTTTCGAATCGGGATTCCAGTCATTGACCCACTTCAATCGTGTCTTCAGACGCCTGAATGGTGAATCGCCAACGAACTATCGGACGACCCTCCCTCTCGCCAACGCGGCTTAGTTACTACTTATGAACAGCCAGGTGTTGCCACTTCTTGGAAAACCTAACTCGCGGCGAATCCTCGTTTGCGATTGTTGCCGGCGCGTTGAGAACGCACGCGGGGCCTGGGAAATCCGGCGGCGGGCCGGTTTTCCATCCGCACTCACGATCGTTTTGGATTTCTGCCCGGATTGCAGTGAGCGCTATGTCTCTCTCTTGCTGGGACCTGTCCGCTCCTTGAACGGCTTCAGACGGGTGCTCCTCGGCACTCCGAAACCGAAAAGGCGGAAGAAGACAATTTCGATCCCTCCGATGAGGAGCAGCCGTAGCGAACGCGGCCATGGCCCGCGCCTGGTCGAAAAGACCGCGCCCGTGCGAGCATGATCCCGATCGGCATCGAAGGGCATTGGGAGCGGCGATGAGTCCTGAATCCGAATTCATCCAAGCCGAAATCGCGGAGGTGCGGAAGATCGTGGAAACCGAGTGCTGGCTCGAAGGCGAGCGCCGCGGCATGCCAGTTGACCCCCGTGACAAGATGATTCAAAAGCGGGTGGCGGAAATCATCCTTTCCGGCGTCGGAGCGCAGCTCCGCCAAAGCATGCATCGCCATTCCAGCACCCCGTGAATTCCGACTTACCCGCGCAATCAAGCGCCGAGATCGATGCCGTCGTTCGAGAACTCTCGGACATCAAGGCGGCTCTGGATGCGCACTCGATTGTCGCGATCACCGATGCCGCGGGAAAGATCACCTACGTCAATGACAAGTTCTGCGAGATTTCCAAATACTCGCGCGACGAACTGCTCGGACAGGATCACCGGATCATCAATTCCGGTTATCACCCGAAGTCGTTCTTCACTGACCTTTGGAAGACCATCCGGAGCGGAAAGGTGTGGAAGGCCGAGATCAAGAACCGTGCAAAGGACGGCTCCTACTATTGGGTGGACACCACCATCTATCCATTTCTCGGCGCCAACGGCTGCCCCCGGCAGTTCGTCGCCATTCGCACGGATGTCACGCAGCGCAAGGAGGATGAACTCCGGCTCAAATTTCTCGCGGAGGAACTCGCGGCCAAGAACAAGGAACTGGAGACAATCGTCTATGTGGTCTCGCACGACTTAAGGTCACCGCTGCTCAATGTGCAGGGATTCGGCAACGCGCTGGTGCGCGCCTGCGGCGAGTTGAAGGAGAAGCTCCAGTCAGTGGACGATCCGGACGTAAAGCGCCTGTTCGATACGGAGATTCCCCGCGCGCTGCGCTTCATCGGGGCGGGGATCGTGAAGATGGATGGGCTGCTTGCTGGGTTCCTGCGCTTTTCACGCCTGGGGCGGGTTGCCCTCCAAATCCAACCGCTCACCGCGGACAAGCTGGTCAACACCGCGGCGCAGGCACTCCGATATCAAACCGAAGAAGCCGGGGCGGTCCTGGAGATTGGAAAGCTTCCGAACTGCATGGGTGATGCGACACTTCTCGGGCAGGTTTTCTCGAACTTGATCGACAACGCGCTCAAGTATCGCGACCCGAAGCGGCGCTGCGTTATCTCAATCAGCGGTCGCATTGAGGATGGTCACGCCATCTACAGCGTGGGTGACAACGGCATCGGCATCGCTTCCGAGCACCAACCAAAAGTGTTCGAGTTATTTCACCGATTGAATCCGAAAAAGACTCAGGGCGAGGGTCTCGGACTGACCATCGCGCAGCGCATTGTGGAGCGCCAGCGCGGGCGCATTTGGGTGGAGTCGCGGCCGGATGAAGGCACCACATTTTTTGTCTCCTTGCCGGCTGTTGCATCGCGAGAAGGTTCTCGCTAAGGACGCTACTGCTATGACCGAACTCCCCACGATTCTCATCGCCGAGGACGACGATGGCCACGCGTTTCTCGTCGAGGACAACCTGCGTCGCGGCGGAATCCACACATCATTTCTGCGGTTTTGCGACGGACAGGAAGTGCTCGACTTCCTGTTCGGCCGGACCACGGAGCCAATGTTCGACCGAAGCCGCGCTTACCTCCTGCTGCTCGACATCCGCATGCCGAAAGTGGACGGCGTCTCCGTGCTGCAACAAATCAAGGCCGATCCCGAATTGCACAAACTGCCGGTGATCATTTTGACGACGACGGAAGACCCGCGCGAAGTCGATCGCTGCCACCAGCTTGGCTGTAACATTTACCTTCACAAGCCGGTCACTTTCGAGGCTTTCTCGAACGCGATTTCCCAGCTCGGCAAGTTTGTTTCTTTGCTCAAGGTTCCGCGGCTCAAAACGGAAGCGTAACGTGCTCCGTGGCTGACACCGGCTCCACTGGAAATCCGAGGCTGCTCGTCGTCGATGACGAGGAGGGGGTCCTCTTCCTGATCGTAGATCTCCTTCGCCGCGAAGGCTACGAAGTCGAGGGTTTCGACACTGGCGAGCAGGCGCTCGAGTGGCTGGCGCACGAGACTCCTGATCTTCTGCTGCTGGACCTGAAACTCGGCGACCTATCGGCTCCGAAGCTGGTGCGGCGGCTGGCTGAACGCGGCCGCGAGTTCCCGTTCATCATCGTCACCGGACACGGCGACGAGCGGACCGCTGTCGATCTGATGAAGCAAGGGGCCATGGATTACGTGATCAAGGATTCGGGTATGTTGGAACTGCTCCCGGGAATCGTGCGTCGTGCGTTGGCGGTGATCGAGCGCGACAGAAAACTCGCCGCTGCAAACGAAACCATCCGGCGGCGCGAAGAACGGCACCAACACATCATCCAGACGGCACTCGATGGCTTCGTGCGCTTCGAGAAAAGTGGCCGCTTGCTCGAAGTGAACACGGCCCTGTGCGAATTGCTCGGTTACGCCCCGGACGAGGTGCCCGGCAAAAGCGTCTTCGATGCCGATGGCGTCGCCTTTCACGAACAAGTCCGCGAGAAGTTGGCGAAGATCGAGCAGGAGGGAGCGGCGCATTGCTTCACGCGGCTGCTGCGCCGCGACGGCAGTTACGTCGAAGTCGAAATGTCGCTGCGCGGCGATGGCAATGACGTTTTCGGCTTTGTCCACGACATCTCCGCGCAACGCCGGCTTGAGCGCGAGATCCTGGCGATCAGCGAAGATGAACGGCGCCGATTCGGGCGGGAACTGCACGATGGTCTCGGCCAGCAATTGACTGCGCTCGAATTGATGAGCCACGCGCTGGCTCGCGACTTGAAACTCGACAAATCAGGGCGAGCGAAATCCGCCGACGAGATCGCCAAGTACACGCGCAAGGCGATCACCCAAACGCGACAGCTCGCGCACGGGCTTTCGCCGGTCGCGCTGGAAGCAGAAGGCCTGATGGCCGCACTGAACGATCTCGCCTGCGAGACGGCCGCAACGGGGATTCACTGCGACTTTCAATGCCAGCCGCCGGTCGATGTCCACGACCCCGCGACCGCGACTCATCTCTACCGGATTGCCCAGGAAGCTGTGAACAACGCGCTCAAGCACGCCAAGGCGAGCCAGATCATTTTGCAGCTCGAGGACCGGGGCGATCGTGTGGAACTGTCGATTGAGGACAACGGGCGCGGGTTGCCGGGGACCAGGTCCGGAAAATCCGGAATGGGTTTGCAAGTCATGCAGCATCGCGCTCGCTTGATCGGCGGCCACGTTACGGTCCACTCGGTCCCGAAGAAGGGAGTACGGGTCGTCTGTTCGGTCCCGAAACAACCATGAAAGCGAAACCCAAAAGCGGCACCCGATCGGCGGCGAAATCTTCGCCAAAGGTCGCGAAAGCCGAAGCTCCACGGAAGCGCATTTTCCTGGTCGATGATCATCCGATGATGCGCGAACACATGAGACGTCTCATCGACGGCGAGCCGGGTTTGATGTGCTGTGGAGAAGCGAAGAGCGCGGAAGAGGCGATCAGTGAAATCCCGCGGTGCAAGCCCGCTCTCGTGATCACCGACATCACCCTGCCGAATCGCAGCGGCCTTGATTTGATCAAAGACCTCACGGCGATGCATCCGGAGGTGCTCGTGTTCGTCTATTCGATGCACGACGAAAACTTCTATGCCGAACGTGCGCTGCGCGCCGGCGCCCGCGGTTATCTCATGAAGGAGGCCGGCAGCGAAAAGATGGTGGAGGAGCTTCGCCGAGTGCTGGCCGGCGAGACTTCCGTCAGCCTGAAGATCGCGGCGAAAATCCTCGACCTGTTCAGAAGTCCGCGTCCGCGCGGCTCCTCATCGCCAGTGGAAAAACTCACCGATCGCGAGTTCGAGGTCTATCAGCTCATCGGCGAAGGGAAATCGACGAAGGAGATCGCCGGCCAACTCCACCTCAGCGCAAAAACCGTCGCCGTCCATCGCGGCCACATCAAAGAAAAGCTCGGCCTCGCCAGCGCCGCCGAACTGATGCGCCACGCGATGCGCTGGTCGGGTAGCGAAGGCGGAGAACGAACCTCTGTGCGTCGGGCGCATTAAAATCAGAAACCTTTTGGTCCTGCGGCGCGGCGTTCGATTTGCTGCTCACCGACATCGAGATACCGCTGGTGCGCGGGGACGAGTTGGCGGCTTGGTTCCGCGCGGCCGGCCCCGAGACGCATTTCGCGAGGCGCTGGAGCCGTTTCCTTTTTTGCAGAAGCCTTTTCGACGACCAGGGAGCCGCGCACGGCCACCTGTTTCGCCGGGCTGAGCGAAACCGCCGTGCCGCTCCGCATCGGCGAGAAAACCATCGGCTTTCTGTGCACCGGCGAAGTCCTGCTGCAAAAGCCGCGCCCGCCGCAACTCGCGCGCGTGGCGAAGCAACTGCGCGAGTGGGGGTTGGGCACCAGGATCGAGGAGTTCAAGACCGCGTTGCTTCAGTCGCGAGTGCTCACGCCGAAGCACTATGAGTCCATCGTTCGGCTGCTGAAGATCTTCGCCGAACACCTGTGCCTCGTGGCCAATCAGATCGCACCAAAGCGACCATTCCGAGCCGCCGAACATGACCCGCGCGCGGCAATACATCGACGAGAATAAGACTGAGGATCTCTCGCTCAAACAGGTCGCCACCGCCGTGAACATGAGCACCTTTTACTTCTGCAAAAAGTTCCACCAGGCGGTCGGCTGCACCTTCACCGAATACCTCGCGCGTGTCCGCGTAGAAGCCGCGAAGAAGATGCTCCTCAATCCCAACGCACGCGTGTCCGAAGTCGCGTTCGACGCGGGTTACCAGTCGATCACGCACTTCAACCGCGTGTTCAAAAACCTCGTCGGTCATTCACCGACCGACTACCGCACCGCGCTGCCAAAAGCGGCTTAGTTTCCTGAATAGGCGGTTTTCCGGCGCAGGAAAGTGGCTTTCAATGGATGTCTTGAGTCACGGAAAGGCTTGTAGTTTCCCGAAACAGGGGTTTTCTCAGGCCAGAAAATGCCTGTTTTCGAGAAACCACCTACGGAGGATGAGTTCCTGCGGACTCTGAAACGTGACGGCTGGGAGTTCCCACCGCTGAAGCTGCGTTGGCGCTCTGCTGCGTCCGCACAAGGGGAGGTCGATGCCATCGTCGAAGGCGAATGGGCCGGGCTACGCGCCATTTTTGCCCTCGAATTCAAGGCTTTCTCGACGCCACGCACGATTCGCGACGCCGCGGCAAAAGCCAAAGCTTACGCGCAGCGGGAAGACCTTCAGCCGCTCGTCGTCGTGCCGTTTTTGAATCCCGAGCGGCTTGGCGAGCTGGAGCGCGAAGGGGTCAGCGGCATCGATCTTTGCGGCAACGGCGCCGTCGTGGTGCCGGGGCGGATTGCCATTTATCGGACGGGAGCGCGCAACAAATTCCCGAACTCCGCCGCCATCAAAAACATCTATCAGCGCAACAGCTCGACGGTTGCGCGCGTGTTTCTGGCGCGCCCGCGCTTTGGGAGCGTCAGCGAGGTGCAGGCCGAGATCCAGCGACGGAGCTTGTCCGCGAAAAATTCGGTCAGTCTCGCGACCGTGTCGAAGGCCCTCAAGACGATGCAGGAAGACCTCATCATTCGCCGCGATGGAGGCGCGATTTCGCTGCTCCAAGCGGACAAGCTGCTCGATAAGCTGGCGCGAAATTACGCTCCGCAAAGATCCTCGCCGGTGCGCGCCAAGGTGGTGGCCGCCGATGGTGAGTTGTTCGCGACGTTGCTCAGCGCCGCCGCCGACCTCGATGTGCCGCTGACCGCCACGGGCACCGCTTCGGTCACTCGCTATGCGGTAATGCAGCGAGGACCGGTGCTCAGCGTTTACTGCGCCGAACCGCGATCACTGCTGGAGCGCGTCGCCGGCGACACCAGCGACCGCTTTCCAAACGTCGAGATCATCGAAACAAGCGAGCCGGTATTCTACTTTGACACGCGACTCGAAGACGGCTTCCGCTGGGCCTCGCCGGTGCAGGTCTATCTCGAGCTGGCGAGCGGCGACAAACGCGACCGCGAGACCGCCGAGCAGGTGCGCGAGCTGATCCTCAACACCGTGCGCACGGCGCTCGCATGATCTCGCTGCAAACCCTCCGCACCGCGCTGCTCGATCTTTTGTGGCGGCTCGACGGCACCGAGGTGAAGCTCATCATCGGTGGCGGGTTCGGCATTTTCCTCAAGACCGAATACGTGCGCGCCGCGCGCTTACGCACGCTCATCGCTCCCGAGGCATGGCCCGAGGCGCGCTCCACCAACGACATCGATCTCTTTCTCCGGCCAGAACTGCTCGTGGGCCTCGGAGAAGCTGAAGCCGCTCGCCAACGCGATCTACGGACTCGGATATGACGTGGTGCCCGGTGCGGCGAAGTATCAATTTGTGAAGCCCGGTCCGAGCGGAGCGAAGGCCGGGAGTTTGAAGATCGACGTGCTCACCGGGCCGCGGGCGGCGTTCGCTGGCGCGGGCTTGCAAATGGATGCGTGCCGCGTGCGGCCCAAGCCGTCAATCAACTGCACGCGCATCCTGTGGATGAAGCGCCGACACTCGAACGAAACCTTTTCCCGTATGCGGTCGCCGGCCGGCTCAGCTCCGGCGAAGCCTGGCAGGGCGAGGTCCATCTGCCGCATCCGTTCACCTTCGCGAGGATGAAGCTCTTCGCCTTTCGAGATCGCCTCCACGACCCCGAAAAGGACCACGGCAGCTATCACGCGCTTGACCTTTACTCGATCATCGCGACCACGACGGAAGCCGAATGGCGGGAAGCGGGGAGCCTCCGCGACGAGTGCCAGCAACATCCGTTGGTGATCGAGGCGGGCGAAATCGTGGCCGAACATTTCGCCGAGCCCGCGCGCCTGGGAGTGATCCGGCTGCGCGAGAGCCCTTACTTTCGCGATCAGTTCCAGCTTCGCGATTTTGCCTCAGCGCTCGGCGAGCTGTTCCCGCGCCGATAACGGCTATGCGGTGCGGTGCGTGGCAAAATCCGGCGAGCAAAGAGCAAGGGGCGCGTAGTGGCGGAGGGCGCCGGGACTAAGGTTAGCCATGAGCCCTTCTGCGACCATGACTCAGCGAACTACCTCTCGTGCGCGGCGCGCGTCGCCGCGAAACACCGCCCCACTCGCCGCGACGAAGACCAGCATCGTGTGCGGCACCGACTTTTCGCAGCAGGCCGCGCAAGCGGTGGACGCGGCAGCGGCTTTGGCCAGGCGGCTCGATGAACCGCTGGTGCTCGTGCATGCCGTGGACAAGGAATCGCGCGCGGCGCTTCCAGCCGATCTCCGCGACTCGCTCTGCCTCTTCGAGCGGGCGCAGCTTCACGAGGAGCTCGAGCGCCTGCGCGCGGCGAAGGTGGAAGTGATCGAAGACTTTCGCGTGGGCAACCCGGACGCCGTGCTCGTCGAGGCTGCCATTGCGCACCAGGCACGCCTGCTGGTCGTTTCGTCGCACGGCCGCAAGCCACCGGAGCGGTGGGTGCTCGGCAGCGTTGCCGAACGCACGGCGGAAGCTTCGCCGGTCCCGACCCTGGTTGTGCGCGCCTCCGCGCCGTTCACCGCCTGGGCTGCAGGCAAGGGGCGGCTGCGCGTCTTTGTCGGAGCCGATTTCTCCGCGCAGTCCGAAGCCGCGCTGCGCTGGGTCGCGTGGCTTCGGAAGCTCGGGCAGTGCGATGTCGTGGTGACTTACATCGAGGCCACACTGCGGGCGAACGGGCCGTATGACATGTATCCATCGCCGATCGTCGCCGACATGCTCGCCCGGACGGACCAGGAGCAGGCGCGCAGCTTCCGACAACATGTCCGCGCCGTGCTCGGCACCAGCCGGGTGCGCGTGCGCATCGAAAAAGGGTGGGGCTGTTCGGATGCGCATCTGATCCAGGTGGCCCGCGATGAATGCGCCGATCTCATCGTGGTCGGCACCCATCAGCGGCACGGGCTTGGCCGCATCGGCCATGTTTCCGTCTCACGAGGAGTGCTCCACCACGCGCCGATGAGCGTCGTTTGCGTACCCGCCGGTCCCACCGCTGGAGCACACATCGCATGAAAATCACGTTCATCGAAACGGAAGAACATGAGCAGCGCTATTTCGAGGAAGCGCTCGGTGGTCACGAACTGAGTTTCGTTCATTCGCTTGCCGACGTGATGCCCGACACCGAAGTGCTCTCGGTCTTCATTTCGTCCCGCATCAGCGACGACTTCCTCGCGCGTCATCCGGCGCTGCGGCTCATCGCCGCGCGCTCGACGACGTGCGATCACATCGACCTCGAAAGCTGCGCCCGCCGTGGCGTCGCGGTGTGTGATGTGGCCAGCTACGGCGATCACATCGCGGCCGAGCATACCTTCGCGCTGCTCCTCGCGCTCACGCGGCGGCTGCGCGAAGCAATGCGCCTGAATGGCGACAAACGCTTTTCCTACGAAGCGCTGCGCGGCGTCGAGCTGCACGGAAAGACGTTTGGAATTCTCGGTGCCGGCCGCGTCGGGATGCGCACGGTGCCGATCGCGCGCGCCTTCGGAATGGAGGTAATTGCGCATGACATCACGCCCCAGCCGGAGGTCCCCGAAAACCTCGGCTTCGAGTATGTGAGCCTCGACGAAATGCTGCGCCGCTCCCACATTCTCTCCCTTCATTCTCCGCTCACGAACGATACCTTCCACATCCTTGATCGTGCGGCGTTGGCGAAGTGCCGCCCCGGCGTGCTGATCATCAACACCGCGCGCGGCCGGCTTATCGACACTGCGGCGCTGCTCGAAGCGCTCGAAGCTGGCATCGTCGGCGGTGCGGGGCTCGACGTGCTCGGTGAAGAAGCAGCGCTGCGCCGGCAAGCTTCGCACCTCATCAGCGACCAGATCATCGATCACCTTCACGGGGAAGACGCGAGCGCGCCGCCGGCACGGACCAGGGAAATCGAGAAGCTGATGCTGATCGATAACTTGCTCGCGCGTCCGAACGTCGTCTTCACCCCGCACATCGCCTTCAACTGCGTCGAGTCCATCGAACGCATTAACGCGGAGACGGTTTCCAGCATCTCACGTTTCATCGCCGGAACGCTGCCGAGCGGAATCGCCGCAGCCGGGACGGCCCCCCATCCCAGCGTAAAGCCCGCCGACGAGCTCTGCCTGGCCGCCAACATTTAGATAACACACGAAACCCCAAACCCCACAAAGCCATGAAAACCGATGAATTTGAACCCGCTGAATCCGAAGCCACGCCGCGCGAAGCCGCCACCGATGCAAGCGATGTGATCGAAATGGTGCCGCTCACTCTGCACCTCAAGAGCATTCTTGTGCCGATCGACTTCTCCGACACTTCCCTCAAAGCGCTGCAATACGCCGTGCCGTTCGCGAAGCAATTCGGCGCGACGATCACGCTGCTTCACGTCGTTCCGCCGCCGCCTTATGTGGCGGAGGGGCCTTACATCCCGCTCGGGACGGAAGACACCCTGCGGGCCGCAGAACAGCATTTGGACAAGATCGCCGAATCGACAATCCGCCCTGGCTTCACCCTGCGAGCTCTCACCCGTGGCGGCTTCGTTCATGATACAATCATCGGCGTCGCGCGGGAATCGGAGGTGGATCTCATCATCCTCACCACGCACGGTTACACGGGCCTGAAACATCTGCTGATGGGAAGCACCGCCGAGAACATCGTGCGCCACGCACCCTGTCCGGTCCTCGTCGTGCGGGAGAAAGAGCACGAGTTCGCGTGAACCCAGAACGTCTTATGAAAACTCTCCTCGTCTTCCCTTTTTTCATCGCGTGCTCGATCGACGTCTTTGCCGTGATCGATCCAATAGCTTCGGCACCGAAGCCACCCTGCTGCCGCGAAGGTCTGCCGCCGGGCAAGTATTCGGACAAGTCGCTCTATCGGCTCGACGCGACCTGGACTTCCGACGTGGGACGCGAGGTGAAGCTCGAAGTCCTGCGCGGGCGGCCGCAGGTGCTCGTTATGTTCTTCACCCACTGCGAGCACTCCTGCCCGCTCATGGTCGCCGATATGAAAGCGATCGACAAAGCGCTGCCGCGCAATGTGCGTGGCAAGGTGGACTTCCTCCTCGTGAGCATCGATCCCGAGCGCGACACCCCCGAGGTGCTGCGCGCCTTTCGCGCGAAGCACGAACTGCCCACCGAGCGCTGGACTTTGCTGCGCGGCAGCACCGAAGCGACGCGCGAGCTGGCGGCGATGGCCGGCTTCAACTATCAGCCAGGGTCGCCGACACAATACGCGCATTCGCTGCTCATCTGGGTGCTGAATGAATCCGGCGAAATCGTCTTCCAGCAAGTTGGCATTGGCCGCCCAAAAGAAGACGCCGTCGCCGCGCTCGTGCGGCTCACAGGGGCGAAACGAAAGTAATGAAAAACGATCCACCGCCCGATTTGGAAAAGCTGATTTCCATTGCCGAAATCGTAGAGACGCTTCCTGACGCGGGCGGGGAGATCGAGGTCGGCGCGACGGCTGACGCGACCTACGACTCTGCGGCGGAAAAAATCTCCGTCGCGCTGGGCAGCTTTGCGCGACGCCTCGCAAGTTCAGGCAAGGGCGAGCACTTGCCGCAACGATGGCTGCCGCCAGCCGAGCAAGTCACCGAGCATCTCTCCCGCGACGAAGCGACAACATTTGCAAAAGACGTTTTCCAAAGCTGGGTGAGAAAAGTGCGCGAGGCGATCCCGCGGCCCGCGGCCTAGTTCTGGACAAGGCAGCCAGCCAGCGGATCACCGCGTCAGGCTGGGATGATCTTCAACTCGCGCAACGCGTTGATCATGAACTGGCACGCGACCGCAGCGAGCAGCAGTCCCATCAGCCGCGTGGCGATGCGCCGGGCGATGGGCTTCAACCATTGCGCGCCGGCGGCGGAAAAGCGCAGCAGCAAATAGGTGACAAACGCAACCGCGCAAATGCAGACGATCAGCGCGATTTGCTCGGCCAGATTCCTGGCGGTGTTGTGAAGCAGGAGCACCGTCGAGATCGCGCCCGGCCCAGCGAGCAGCGGCACGGCGAGCGGCGTAATCGCGACGTCCTGCTTCTCCGCGCCCGCCGCGGTTTCATCGGGCGTCTGCTGCACGCGCGAGCGCCGTGCCTGGAGCATATCGAGCGCGACCAGCAGCAGGACGATGCTGCCCGCGATCTGGAACGCGGGAAGGGTGATGCCGAGCACGCCAAAGAGCCATTTTCCAAGGAGCGAAAAGCCAACCAGCACGCCCGCCATCACGCCGCACGCCAGCCGCGCCATCTGGATGCGCTGCGCCGGTGAATCGTGCGGCGTCATCGCGAGAAAGACCGGCACGGTCGAGATCGGATCGACGATCACGAAGAGCGAAGTGAAGGCGAGCAGCGTGTATTCGGGCAGGGCGATGGCTCCACTCTCGGGGCGCGCCTATGCCTGCCGCAAGATTCGCTTTCGGTGCAGCCGAGGGCTCTGCCGGGGACCGCGCGCCGTTGGCAAGAGAAGCAAGGCTTTTGGCAAGATCCGGGGAGCTGCCGATGCACCGGAGGGATAGAGTCCAGACAGATCGAGAGAAGGATTAGCAACCCAGCTCGATCCGCGCAGAGCGCTGAACCCGGCGGTCAGCTCTCTGCGGCAACAAGATCCCGCCGGAAAGGAACTAACTATGACAACACTAGCCAAATGGAGCCCCTTCCGAGAGATGGACACGCTCCAGCACAGACTTAATGCGCTGTTCGGACAAACCGCGCCGCGATCGAGCGGCGACCAAACATTCGGCCTCACCGAGTGGACGCCGCTCGTGGATGTGAGCGAGGACGAAAAGGAATACCTGATCAAAGCCGACCTTCCGGACGTAAAAAAGGAGGACGTGAAAGTAACCGTCGAAGACGGCACGTTGCGGATCACTGGCGAGCGAAAGTTTGAGAAGGAAGAGCAAGGAAAGAAGTATCATCGCGTCGAGCGGGCGTATGGCTCCTTCGAGCGAAGCTTCGTGTTCCCCGAGAATGCGAAGCCAGAGAAGCTCACGGCCGAATACAAGGATGGCGTGCTCAAGGTGCATCTGCCGAAGAGCGAGGAAGCCAAGCCGAAGGCTGTCGAAGTGAAAGTCACCTGACGAGTGCTCCAGGCCTGGCGTCGCGGGACGCCAGCCCTGCACCTCCTCGTCGGGATATTGCGGTGAGCGACTGCGGATGACGGATGCTCACCACTGAGCAGGGTAAATTACGGTGAACCTTCGGCAAGTTAAGCGAAGCGCGAGGGCTGGTCGGGAGGAACAGTGGAACGTGTAGAAATCTCAAACCAATAACCGAACAAACCTATGCCTCTGTATGAATACGTCTGTCGCAAGTGTCATAAGAAATTTGACGAAGTGCTGAGCCTCAAGGAGCACGAAACGAAGAAGTTGCACTGCCCGAAGTGCAAGAGCACGGATCTGGAGAAAGTGATCGAACCCTTCTTTGCCAGGACGCCGAGCAAGACTAGCGGGTATTGATCGGGCGTGGCGAACCGCTTGTGCATGAAGACACCACGATCACATTCCACAGTTTCCCGCTCAGGTCGGCAGGCGAATGCGAGAGTCAGCAAACTCCTTCCGAAAGAAGGCTGCGGCTTCATCGATACGCCAAATAACCGCGAGGTTTTCGCCGAAGCGGCCAGCGATAAAGGGCCGCGCGCGAGCACCGTCCACCTTGCCGGCAAGCATCACCCCGTCGGCGCGCCAGAGGGATGACGAGGCCTACCGACGCACACGAAGGAAATCCGCCATGATCACGCATCGAACCAGGACCGCGCCCGACTCCGCGCCCGCGGAGGTGCGAATTCCATGTGCAGCGGCGACGCTGGACGGTGAGCTGGCGATCCCGCCGGGCTCCGGCAGCGTCGTCGTCTTCGCGCACGGCAGCGGCAGCAGCCGGCACAGCCCCCGCAATCAATTCGTCGCGCGAGTCATTCGCGAATCGGGCAATGGCACGCTGCTTTTTGATCTGCTGACCGCGGACGAGGAGATCGAGGACAATGTCACGCGGCGTCTGCGTTTCGACATCGGCCTGCTGGCGAGCCGGCTTGTGGGGGTGACGCGCTGGCTCATGGCGCAACCAGCCACACGCAATCTCGGCATCGGTTATTTCGGTTCGAGCACAGGCGGCGGTGCGGCACTGGTGGCCGCCGCCGAGGTCGGGCAGCCCATTGATGCCGTGGTGTCGAGCGGCGGCCGGCCTGATCTTGCCGGCGATGCGTTGCCGCTCGTGCAGGCGCCGACGCTGCTCATCGTGGGCGAATACGACGATGTCGTGATCCGGCTCAATCAGGCAGCCTTCGCGGAATTGAGCGGCGAGAAGGAGCTGAAGATCGTGGCCGCCGCGACGCACCTTTTTGAAGAACCGGGCACGCTCGAAGCCGTGGCGCGTCTGGCGGCGGAGTGGTTTCGCCGGCACTTGCACACGCATGCGGAAGCGACCGGCTGAACGTCCCAAACCACGCATGGGAGCCGAATCATGAGAGAAGTTTTCCGGGACCGAATGGAAGCCGGCCAACTCCTGGCCGGGGAACTGATGCGTTATGCGAACCAGTCGAACGTGATCGTGCTCGGGCTGCCGCGTGGCGGCGTGCCGGTGGCGTGCGAGGTTGCAACGGCGCTACGCGCGCCGCTCGACGTGTTCGTGGTCCGCAAGCTCGGCACGCCTGGCCACCGTGAACTCGCCATGGGTGCGATCGCCACCGGCGGCGTGCGCGTCTTGAATGAGGAAGTCGTGCGCGGACTCGGCATCCCGATGGCAGTGATCGATAAGGTAACTGCGGAAGAAAAGCAGGAGTTAAAGCGGCGCGAACTGGCCTACCGCAGCAGTGGCTCCGAGCCGGAGGTGCGAGGCAAGACGGTGCTCCTGATTGACGATGGCGTGGCCACGGGCTCGACCATGCGAGCGGCGATCCGCGCTTTGCAGGCACAACATCCCGCTCGTCTCATCGTCGGCGTGCCGGCCGCCGCCGGCTCCACTTATCTCGAGCTGCGATCCGAGGTGGATGAATTTGTGGCACTGATGACGCCGGAGCCATTTTACGGAGTCGGGGAGTGGTATCAGGATTTCAGCCAGACGAGTGATGCGGAGGTCACGGAGCTGATCGAGCGAGCCCATCGGAATCTGACATCAGAGGAGTCAGACCGGGGACGGCCAGACACCTGCAACCCGCAGGGGCGAGGGAGCAGCCGGCGGGAGGATTGAGATGGCGAGCCTATCCACCCTGGCGGGGCTGCTCGGCGCAGGGCAAAGGCAGCCAGGGGCACGAGCGCATTGTGAACGCGCTGCACGAACACCTTGCCACTCTCGAAACATTCAGCAGCCAAACCGCGCCAGCTCCATGACCAACCGACTCTCGACTCCCACGCGCCGCGCTCACTGAAACAAGCCGCCATGCCAGCCTACGTCTATGAAACCGTGCCGGAACAGGAAGGTGATCCAGTGAAGCAATGCGACATCTTGCAGCATGTGAAAGATGATCCCTTGGAGCGTCACCCTAGGACTGGCGTCGCGGGACGCCAGCCCTGCACCTATCGGCAAAGCCAAGCTTGATGAAGGCAGCCGCTCCGGTCGAAAGCGTTGCGTGGTCGCGCCGGAATCCTTTCCCCGCAACGCTGCTCCGAAAGTCGCTCCTCTCGCCCGCGGGCGAACCGCGCGCAAAATATCACTACGGGCTTTCGATTGAAGGCTCCGGGATGCGCTACGAGCCGGGCGATTCGCTCGCCGTCATTCCCGAGAACGATCCCGCGCTGGTGGGCGCGCTGCTCGCGCGGCTCGGCCTCACCGGAGATGAGGAGGTTAAAGGATTGGGCGGCGCCAGGTGCGCGATGCACGAAGTCCTGGAACGGCAGGCGACGATTACAAAGCCTTCGCGGCGGCTGCGTGAGGTGATCGCGGAGTTCTGTGGCCTCATGCCGGCCGCGTGCGACGCGCTCGATCTTCTCGAAGCGGCGCCCGAGTTTTGCCGCAAGCTGACAGGCCAGGATTTTGTCGATCTGCTGACGAAATTGCAGCCGCGTCTTTACTCGCTCGCCTCGAGCATGCGCGCGCACGGCGAGGTCGGGCACCTGTTCGTTTCGTCGGTGGAATACGAATGCTGTGGGCGGGTCCGCAAAGGTGTCTGCACGAGTTATCTCGCCGAGCGGCTGGAGCTATTTTCGACCGTGACGGTATTCGTTCATTCCGCAGTGCATTTTCATCTGCCGCCAGACCCGGACGCCGCGGTGATCATGATCGGTGCCGGGACTGGCGTCGCGCCTTTCCGCGCCTTCCTGGAGGAGCGCCGTGCGCTCGGATGCCGTGGCAAGAACTGGCTCTTTTTCGGACAGCGGCATGAAACGACGGGGTTCTATTATCGCGAGGAGTGGCAGGATTTTGAGCGCAGCGGCGCGCTCACGCGACTCGATACCGCCTTCGCGGACGACCAACCCGAACGCATCTATGTGCAGCACCGGATGATCGAGCACGGGCCGGAGCTTTGGCGCTGGCTGCGCGACGGCGCGTATCTCTATCTCTGCGGCGATGCGCGCGCCGTGGCGCCCGCCGTGGATACCGCACTGGAGCGCATCGCCGCACAGTGCGGACACCTTTCCCCGCAGGAAGCGGCCGTCTTCGTGCAAACGCTGCGCGAACAGAAGCGCTACCGGCGTGACGTTTACTGAGGGTGATGCTTCCCAAACCTTAAGTTCATTCGTGATCATCATTCACGATCCACGCTGCATCGAATATTCCGCGGAAGGTCATCCCGAATGCCCCAATCGTGTGGCGCAAACTGCGGAACATTTGCGGCGCGAGCATCCTGATTGGGAATGGCAGGCGCCTGTGACCGCGCCCGAGGCGGC
>Ga0105046_10004417_pt1 | contig 22405 bp, 23 predicted proteins | sample MAT03_FD_78385 | JGI IMG/M metagenome (GOLD analysis project Ga0105046, IMG submission 78385) | Freshwater microbial communities from Lake Fryxell liftoff mats and glacier meltwater in Antarctica - MAT-03 (megahit assembly) | ecosystem: Environmental > Aquatic > Freshwater > Ice > Liftoff...
AAAAAGGGAGGAACTGGATTCAAAGTCCCCCTTTTTTCTAGCGCAGCGGCGCGCCAGCGCGGGGATTTAGGGGGATCGATACCGTTTTTATACCAGCGACGGGACTTTTAAAACATCCTCTAATATTTAGTGAGATTTAGTGAGAGTGAGATTTAGTGACTCAGTTACGATTAGTTTGATGATTTGGAGTGATGACTGGCTTCTCTGGTATGGGGTATGGTGCTTTTATGACACTACTTTTTTAACGTAAGGGGATAGTATCTTGGAACAGAATTCAGACGATATCAATCAAATGATGAACCCGACTAGTCGGTACTATGGCGAATTTACACCCGCAAACTTGGCTTTTAATGCCAATCTTCAAGAGTTTGCCAATCGTATTGGTATTATCTGTAACCTCGAAACGGGTGGAAAGCTTACACCTGAGGAAGCCTATGTTCAGGTTCGACAGCTTTGGAAAGCGCTTAAAGATTCTAAAAAAGCTCTGCTAGACCAAGCTGACCAAGCTCGGCCAGATTTGCCGCCTGAGTAGGACTGGCTGGCTAGCTTTACCTAGCAGAGCGGCTACAACTCGGCAGTTTACCCAACTGACCGATTAGCTACTTAACTCGTTTAACTTAAAGGGTAGTCCTAAATTGGTAAGGATTGTTTGATGGGCGGGCTTCGCCCGCCCATCAAACAATCCTTACATCAATACCACTACAACTTAAAGTACTGTTCTACGATTTGTTCAATTCGTTCGGCGGCATGACCGTCACCAAACGGGTTTGCCGCTGTTGCCATAGATTTATACGCAAGGCGATCGCTCAATAATTGAGTAGCAGCCGCCGTAATTGTTGATGGTATAGTGCCCACTAGCTTAGCCGTACCTGCGGCGATCGCTTCCGGGCGCTCGGTTGTTTCTCGTAGCACCAGCACGGGTTTTCCCAAACTGGGCGCTTCTTCCTGAAGTCCACCTGAATCGGTTAGCAACAAATAGCATCGCTGAATGGCTCCTACCAACTCCGCGTAATCTAACGGCTCCGTCAGAAATACTCTGGGGTGTGATCCCAATAGTGCTGTTAGTGGCTCTCGTACGGTCGGGTTGCGGTGCAAGGGCAATAACAGTGCCGCGTCGGGCACTGCATCCAACACAGCCAAAAAGCCATTGGCGATATCGGTCAGCGGTGCGCCCCAATTTTCTCGACGATGCACCGTTGCTAGCATTACCCGATACTGATCCCAGTCGAGTTTAGGAATGGGGCAATCAGGCTGCCGAGCGGCTACAGACAACAAGGCATCAATCACGGTGTTGCCCGTCTGATGAATTTTTCCCACAATGCCAGAGCGTTTGAGATGTTCCACCGACAGTTCGGTGGGAGCGAAGTTGAGCTGGGCGATTTGAGAGATCAATCGGCGGTTGGCTTCTTCAGGAAAGGGGTTGAACAGGTCATTAGTGCGTAATCCTGCTTCAACATGGCCCACGGGGATCTGATGATAAAAGGCGGCGATCGCAGCGGCCAGCGCAGTAGTGGTGTCCCCCTGCACCAAAACCAACTGTGGCTGCATATCCCGAAATAAGTCTTCTAACCCCCGTAAACTGCGACAGGTAATATCGGTTAGGCTTTGCTTGGGCTGCATAATCGCCAAATCGCGATCGGCCTGCAAGTTAAACAACTGCATCACCTGATCCACCATTTCGCGGTGCTGCCCGGTCAACACCACCTGGGTCTCAAATTTAGAATTTGCCCGAAATCGTTGAATTACGGGCGCTAATTTGATGGCTTCGGGTCGAGTTCCCAGAATGATACAGACGCGAAGAGGCATGGGGGAAGGATGAGGGATAAGGGAACTAAGTATCTTGAAGATGGATTTAGTAGTGCCTGCACTACAAATCCATCTCCACTTGTTTCTAGGCAAAAACGACGGTGCGATTGCCGTAGACCAAAACCCGGTTCTGTAGGTGATGGCGGACGGCACGGGCGAGGACAATACGCTCTAAGTCTTTGCCTTTGCGAACCAGGTCGGTAACTTGATCGCGGTGGCTAACCCGCACAACATCTTGTTCGATGATGGGGCCTTCGTCGAGATCTTGAGTTACGTAGTGTGCAGTCGCCCCGATGATTTTAACACCCCGCTCGAAGGCACGTTGATAGGGATTGGCTCCTGCAAAGGCAGGCAAGAAGGAGTGGTGGATGTTGATGATCTGGGGAAACTGCGTGATGAAGTCGGCGCTGAGCACTTGCATGTATTTGGCTAGCACCACTAGGTCGATGCGGTAGTCCTGAAGCAGCTTAAGCTGTGTAGCTTCTTGCTGGGCTTTGGTGTCGGCGCTGATGGGAATGTGGTGATAGGCGATGCCGAACTGGTGGGCAGTGCTCTCTAAGTTGGGGTGGTTGCTGAGAATGAGGGGGATCTCAGCGGCAAACTCTCCGGCTCGCTGTCGCCAAATTAGATCAAACAGGCAGTGATCTTGTTTGCTAACCCAGATAGCAAGCCGGGGAATGTCGTCTGAAAAATGCAGTTCCCATTTGGCGTTAAGCGGTTGGGCGATCGCCCTAAAAGCTGGCGCGATCACCTCTTTAGGCAGGTTGAATCCCTCTAGCTGCCACTCCAACCGCATCAAGAATAGCCCTGCCGAGAAATCTGTATGCTGATCGGCGTGGATAATGTTCCCACCGTTGGCATAAATAAAGCTTGCCATTTTCGCTACCAGCCCTGGTTGATCGGGGCAAGAAATCAGGAGGGTGGCGGTGGGGGAAGGCATGAAGGAAAGATAAGGGATGAGAGACGAGGAATGGTTAGTGGTATTGAGGTAAGGATTTTGAGATGGACGGGCTTCGCCCGTCCATCTCAAAATCCTTACAAGTTTAGGACTACTGAGGTATGAAAGGAAACGGATGGTAGGGATAAGCGTTGCCCCTAGGGGAATCATTGCCCACCTTCCTTTTTACGTTTGCTATGGATTTTACGTTTGCTATGGAGTGGGAGAGGGGCTGGCGGCTGGGCTACTAGATGGATCAATGGATGGGCTAGGTGGGGATTGTTTCCAGTCTGCCAGGGAGCGGCTAACGGCGTTTTCAAAATCGGGCGACACCAGTCGGAGGCTTAGATCCGTTGCGGTTTCTGGAGTATCTACCAGGGCGTAGAGAGCCGTCTGATTGAAGTTTTTGGCTCCTAGTGCCAGGGTGTGGGTAGTTTTGTCTTCCAGTTTTATTTCAACAGTAGCTAGGGGAGACTGTAAGCCAAAGCTTTCTTTGTCGCTGGCGGGAACGGTGAGGGTGCGATCGCTCATTCCGGTTGCCAGTAGGTTGGCTAAATAGGCGATTGAAGCATCATTGGCGACGGCCTGTTCTGGCGATCGCATCTGCCAAACCCTAGCTGAGTCTTTTTCAAAAACAATCGACTGGTTTCCAGTTTTTAGGGTCAATCCCTGAATTTGGTCTTCTTCAAACGAAAATAGCTTTGTGGCGGCTGCCTGCTCTTGGGTGGGCGGCGATCCTTGCTGTGCTACTAAATAGGCCACGCCGCCTAATAAAATAGCCGTCATCAACAAACCGAGAGTGCTGGGTTTTAGTGCCATAGATTCTATTAGCGTCGTCTCCACCACGTACCGCCTGCCATCACTAACCCGATGATGGGCAACCCCAGCAGGGCTGTTAGCACAAGCCAGAGCTGTTGAGCAGGCGCGAGTAAAATGCGTCGGTTGGTTAGCTCGGCTGGACGCACAGCCAGGGTCGGGTTTTCTTGTTGGCTCAGCCAGTTTACAGCATTAAGAAACATATCTTTGTTGAGCTGCTGGTTGAATAGGCCATCGGTGATAAAAGCCGAGTTACCGATAACGACTAGGCGAGCTTCGCCTTGGGCAGTTGGAGTCGGTGATGGTGATGGGCTGGGTGACGTGAGTGGAGTCGGTGACGGGCTAGGTGACGGTGATGGGCTAGGTGTAGCAGCAGGACGGCTGAGGGCAACCCCCAAGACGAGAGTTCCTTGGGGATCAGTCGCAGAATTGGGTTGAAGGTTGCCATCTGCGCCAATTCGTTGGGCTTGGGTGCGGGGGTTGGGTACAAGCAGGGGAACTGATTGAACGCCTTGAACCTCACCAAGCTCTAGGGGACGCGCGAGGGGATAGAAGGAGATGCCATTTTGTAGGGATTCGGTAATCGGATGCTGTCCATATTGAGTGATGAGGGTAACTAATCCGTCGCGTCCAGCCGTAGGGTCTACCATAACGCGATCGCTAAAATCCACCCCCCATTCCTCTACCAACCCCGTCAGTTCTGGGTTCGTCTGGGGATCAATCAGCAGCATGAGTCCGCTACGACGTTGCAAATACTCCTCCAGCCGTGTCACTTCTTCTGCTAGTAGTGGCCGCTGAGGGCCTGCAACCACAATCACAGCCGCGTCGTCGGGAATAGCTGCCTTATCGGCCAAGTTCAGCGGTTCGGCAGCGTAGCTTTCGTCCTTAAGATTGTCAGTCGCTTGAGAAAGACCGCCCTGTCCGGCTTCCAGCGGGCGCTCGCCGTGTCCCTGCAAGAAATAGACTTTGGTCTGGCGATCGCTGCTAATTTGCACCAGCCCGTTGGTAATTCTACGTTCTGACAGCCGCTGCTCTGGCGATACCGTTTGAATCAACTCTCGTTTTTCGCCACGCTCTAAATACACTTCACCAAAGCCTTTCACCCCAAACCGTTGAGCGATCCCCGGCTGAGCCTGCGGGTCTACCATTTCATAACTAAACTGGTTGCTTTGACGACGATAGTTTTCTAACAATTCTTTATCGCCAGGGTCGGGTGTAGTTTCAAACAGCCACACTTTCACAGGCTCTCGTAGATCTTTAGTGACTTCTTGCGATTGAGGTGCCAGGGTAAAAATTCGATTCTCGGTCAAATCAACCCGGCTGTTATAGCGCACGGCCAAAAAGTTGGCTAGACAGAAAATAGCTAACACAGCGATCGCTGACAGCACGGCATTGGTACTCACCTGAGTCGATCGGCGACTCCAAAAGCTTCTGACATCACCACCCTGCGACAACAGCCACAGCACCATCAACCCCACACCTGCCCCAACTAACCCGATTGCGATCGCACCCCAGCTACCCGCCACCAATCCAGCCGTGATCCCTGCCAGCGTAAGGAAAGGCCCTAACCAGTAGATATATTTGAATGATTTGAGATTAAGGGCAGATTTCATGGGTAAAGAGGGAGGGAAGGGGTGTCTGCGTAGAGACATGGCATTGCTATGTCTCTACAGGTCTTTAATTTTGGGATTTAATTTTTTTAGGCCTTAATTCACAATTCTCAGGAGCGTTGGAACCTAAACGCTTCCACTGACTGAGCAGTGAGAAATAGCCCAAGGAAGGTGTAACTGGCGAATAGGACAAGGCTGCTGCTATTGAAAACGCCACGGGAGAGGTCGCTGTAGTGTTTGATTAGGGAGAGATGGCCGATCGCCTCGCCGAGAGAGCCGCCAACGCCATTAGCAATCAGATCGGTGATCCAGAGCAACATCGTTAAAGCAAAGGTGAGGATGGCAGCAAGGATGGTGCTGTCGGTGAGGGACGAGATAAACATCCCCAAAGAGAGCACAGCGGCGGCCATTAAAATTAGACCCAAGTGACCCAGGAGTAAGACGTTGAAGGATGCGGGCGGGTTCGACGCGCTAAAGGCGATCGCCTCAAACCCCATAATCGGCAGCACAATCGTGATGAAGAAGGTGAGCACACCCAGCAGCTTGCCCACGGCGACTGCCCAGTTGGTTACAGGAGATGTGGCTAGCAGTTCTAACGTGCCGCGCTTGCGTTCTTCCGAATAGAGACCCATCGACAGCATGGGCAGTAAAAACAGCGCCAGCGAACCTAGCAAATTTAGAAAAATGCTGAGAAATTGATAGGGCACATCAATGGGTGGCTCTGTGATCCCCGCTTGGTCGCGCTGGGCAATTTGTACCAACAAGCCGTCTGGCCCCAGCAGAATAATCACAAAAAAGAAACCGCTCAGGAGCCAAAAAATGGCGGCGATCGCGTAGGCAAAGGGCGATGCAAAGTAGCTCTGTAACTCGCGCCGATAAATCGCCAAAATGTTGCTCAAAATTATCTGCATCTATGCCGCCTCCCCACCCGAAGCGGGTTCTGATATTTGCATTTCATTCGGTTGATCCGGTACATCGGCATCGGCATCAGGATCGGCATCGGCATCGGCATCACCACCAGAGGCCGCGCTGACAGCCACATCTTCCATCGTCAATTCCAAAAACACATCTTCGAGGCTAACGGTGGTACGGCGCATCTCAAACAGCCCCAGCCCAGCTCCTACAATTGTGGAGGCGATCGCCCGTCCATCATCTGCCCCCGGTTGAGACACCAGCCGAATTTTGAAATGATTCTCTGGCAGATGGTCAGCGACATTAGGCTTGCCTGTCTCGCTGAGAATTGCCTCTACCGATTTTACGCCTGCCAGGTTGCTTAGCGGTTCTTTTACCGCCGCAAAGTCGCCCTCTACTTCCAACTCGTAGCCATTGCCCCCGGTCAACTCTTCGATGAGGCGATCGGGAGTATTCGTGGCAACCACTCGGCCTTTATTGATAATGGCAACCCGGCTACAGGTCATGCTTACCTCTGGCAGAATGTGGGTCGAAAGAATAATGGTGTGATCCCCAGCCAAGCTCTTAATCAAATTACGCACATCGATGATTTGGCGCGGATCAAGCCCCACCGTCGGTTCATCCAAAATAATTACAGGCGGATCGTGCACAATCGCCTGCGCCAGCCCCACCCGCTGCCGAAATCCCTTTGAGAGCTTGCGGATCAGCGTATGGCGTTTTTCTAATAAATTGCAGCGAGTTAGTGCCGTTTGTACTCGATTGGCGCGATCGCCCACCGCTACCCCTTTAATCCGCGCTACAAAATACAAAAACCCCTCTACTGTCATTTCGGTATACAGCGGCGGCGTTTCTGGCAAATAGCCAATCCGCTGCCGCACCGCCAACGAATTCTCATGCACATCAAACCCTGCTACCCGCGCCGTTCCACTGGTCGCCGGTAAGTAGCCCGTCAAAATCCGCATTGTTGTCGTCTTGCCCGCGCCATTAGGCCCCAAAAACCCCAAAATCTCACCCTTTTCAACCGAAAAGGTAATATCTGCGATCGCCGGAGTTGCGCCGTAGGTTTTGCTCAGGTGTTCGACTTCAATCATGGGGAAGAGGGGTATGAAGGAGTAGGGTCTGAAACAGTGGAAAAATGGGAGAGTTTTGTATCAGAGTTTTGTATCTGCGTCCCAACAGGAAATTGTAGCCAAAATAGCGGTTGTCGGATCTATCTACGTTATGGAGTTTCTGTAGACTTTAGGTGTCATCTGGGAAAACAGGCGGTTGAGTTTGGCATAGGAACAGTTTTGATGGGCGATCGCCCCGCCAATTCGCCCTGTTTGGCATAACTAAGTAGTTCAACTTAAATAAAAACAAGATTCTAAAAGTCTGCGCCGCCCGCGCAGCGGGCGGCGCAGACTTTTAAGGTTTTATATTTAATTACGCCCATCTACTTATCACTGGTATACCCATGCAAATTGACCTGACGACTCCGACCATTTTGTTTCCAACAATTTCGCTGTTGCTGTTGGCCTATACCAATCGCTTTATTGCTCTGGCTGCCATTATTCGCAACCTACACGCAACCCATAAAAGCCAGCCCGACCCTGTGCTTCGCAAAGAGATCGCTAATTTACGGTATCGTGTTCGCCTCATCCGCGATATGCAGGCGATCGGTGCCCTCAGTCTACTGCTTTGTGTCGTCTGTATTTTGCTGCTGTTTTTGGGGTTAGAGACTCTGGGCAGGGCTGTGTTTGCGATTAGCCTCATGCTAATGACGGTTTCTCTGGCGCTATCGTTTCGAGAAATTCAGGTTTCAACCCGTGCGCTGAATCTGCACTTGCGAGATTTGGAAGCTTGCGGTGCGGTTGATCTAGTCCAGATGTCGGCAGTAGTGGAGTGAGGAAGCGATCGCCATCAGTATCAACCAACCTAGACCTCTGCTCTAAGAGAATGCTGTAGATTTTGTTGATCCGAGCGTTATTTTGAGGAACTTATCCTGTCTTTATAATTGCTAATCAGCAGTTCCTAATTGGCAGTTTCTAGAGGGTTTTTACACAGATCTTGGGGGCACTCTAGAACTAATTCTTTATCCTGAATATCTTTTAAGGAAAAACCATGCAATTTACACGCTGGCTTATAGGTACGCTCAGCCTAGGCACCTTGCTGAGTCTCGCAACGGTAACTCAAGCGCAAAGTTCGATTCGCTATATTGGTCAAGCCGTGGGTGGACAGAGGGTAAGCGTTGACCTCAACTCGATCACGTCAGCTAGTTTTAGAAGCGTTAACTTTGTCTACTACCTGGGCAATGACCGCAGGCCAAGCCAAGCTAACTGTGTGGACAGAACCTGGACCACGTTTGAAGATGGGGTTGTTCACAGTCCTCAATCAGTCACAACCGCTAACATGCTGGATCTAGTCTGTAGCAATGGAGGCTCTACCCAACCGTCCCAATCAGTTGGGTCACAAAGCTGGTTTGTCTTTGCGCCACCGTCGAACGTGCGAGTTTCCCCCAACGGCAATGTTCTATGTGTGCTGCGATCGCCCGTTTCGATTAACGTTTCTGGTTTCAGTGGCGACTGGGCTATCACTAACGCGTGTGGTTCTAGAGGCTACATTCATAGCAGCCAGATAGAGCCGATTAACTAAGAGTCAGGTATTGCGATCGCGTTCTGACTCAGTCGCGCTCTGGCTAAATAGGAGCGATCGCACACCACAATGGGACGCAGATACCAAAATCACGAAACAGCTTTTGTTTTATAGGCAATTAAACAAATTCTTGCGACCGTTTAGAACAGTCACAAGAATCCGCAATTTATATTGATATAGCCGTCGCCACAAACGTTAGGACGCAGGTTAGCATGTCAGCCAACAAGGGGCTTAAGCCCCTTGTCCTAAGAGGATGTTTGAAAAGTGGTCTGCTGTGATTTTAGGCACCTGTTGATCCCCCTAGCCCCCTTAAAAAGGGGGGAACTGGATTCAAAGTCCCCCTTTTTAAGGGGGATTTAGGGGGATCTAAAACGTTTTACTACTAACAATTAGACTTTTAAAACATCCTCTAAGATGACTGGCTGAAGCTATACAAATGCATTAGAAGCAGGGTACCGCTTATGCAGCGTCGGGTGCTACTCCCAAGGAGGCTAAATCAAGCCAACACCTTTGCCGCGTCCATCCCCTTCCTCGGTCAGCTTACCTGTCTCATCAGTCTGGTTCACTTCCACCAGCTCCTGAGCACGAGCGGCCTTTTCCGCCGCCTCCTTTTCGCGCAAATCACCAGGTACTTCGTAGTACATTTCAGGCTCAATGGCGTAATTGTTTGCCAATCCTTCTTTGTCTACAGTGTAGCCACTGGTTGTGTCCAATGATTCGTCTTGCTCAGGTAGCTGCTTATAGCTATCACCTTCACGCTCTTTACGAGCGGCTGTTTCTGCAGGAACAATACCTCTATCGTAGGTATCTGGGGAGTTTTTTGGTTCAGTCATCATATTTCTCCAAGCTAAATATTTAGAAATAGTTAATGCCAGAAATACCTGTTTGTGCCGAGGAGTTTATCCCAAGTCTTGTAACTGTAATGCAAGCGTCACGCACGCTGACAAGACTCTCAAATCTACTTTGTCTTGCCTACTTTTCTTACAAACAATTTTTCTGGCTATTCCAAGACCTAAAAGTTCCAAGACCTAAGAGGAAGAGGTGAAATGGCTCGTCTCTCAAAACCTTTACAGGTTAATCCTCTAAGGCCTTGGGTTTAAGCTTCGTTGATAGGGCGTTTCAGAACTGCTTTTAAGTAAAAACTATCAACAAACAGAAGACAAAATCAGTCAGTCGATTAATCGATCGCTTTCTTAACTTCGTCTTTAACATCTTCACCAGCATGGCGAGCTTTTGCCTCGACCTGCTTGGCTTTCCCTGCGGCTTGGTCTTTAGGATCGCCAGTGATGTTGCCTGCCGTTTCCTGAAGCTTGCCTTCAACGTTTTTGGCAGTAGCCTTCAATCTATCTTCAGCACTCATAAGAATCCTCTCCGGTAAGATGGAGTTAACATCTACTAATGTACAAACAGGCTTTGCTTTATTCATCTATCAACAGAGATATGTGTTTCTCTTTTACTACCTACAAAGGTCTATCTCTTTAGCTAGAGCCAAGTCCTTGCTGCTGAGCTGCTAGCGCTGAAGTACAAAGTGGGCTACAAAAAATGATTTCATTAAAGTTGTTTTTTTGAGCCTTGGCCTATTGGTAAGGGTTGGCTTTTTTCTATTCCTTTAAACAGTCTTTACGCAAATAAACGGTCTTTACGCAAAGTACAACTAAAAGTCTAAAAGTCTGAAAACCCAAGTTTCTCAGATTAGTCATCTTGCCTGACTGGTTTAGACGGGAAAGATGACCCTCTCACAAGAGATTTGAGAAAATTCCACATCGCGTAGTTTTTGTATTTGACGTACTGGTAGTCCTAAATTGGTAAGGATTTTTTGATGGGTGGGCGAAGCCTGCCCATCAAAAAATCCTTGCATTAATACTACTACCGCAATCCCAAATAGGTCGCTATATCGGATTTTCATACCATTTAGATAGCAAATTCACTTGTCGCAAAAGCAAGTCAAATTTGGGTGTTTCGAGTTATAGGATCACTGAGGTATTTGATGCTGAATGTGAGCGATCGCCAGAGTGTGTTTTTAATGCTTCTGGCAATTACCTATAAATCTTTTTGAAAGGGGCGCTCAGTGCCCCTTTCAAAAAGATTCATATCCAGATTAAGCAATGCCCGTTTTCAATCGGTTAGTGACTCTAGTTCAGGCTCTGCATCAGCGCTAATCCATGCAATTTGACGAATGGAGCGATCGCGTGCAGTTGCCCGTACTGCATCAGCTCTGGTTTCGCCACTCAACTCTACTTCTACCCGAATTGAGGGTGTCGCATCTCGAATGGTTTGGGCATAAGCAAACGCAGCCGCATAGGCGTTAGCGATGGGCACAACTAGCCAATCAATCGGGGGCGTGTCTTGAGGCAACTGTTGGGTGGGCAACAATACCTGATGTAGGTCTTCAATGTTGAATGTGAAACCGATTCCGGGAGCGGTTAACCCCTGAGGATGATACAGCCCCAAAAGCTGGTCGTAACGTCCGCCCTGGGCCAAAATGCGCTGCCCAGACCCATGACTACTAATGGCTTCAAACACGATGCCCGTATAGTAATCAAAGGTTTGAATGAGGCTGAGATCCAATACGAGCGCTGGCGCAATTCGGTGCTCACTGGCAAAGCTGGCTTGCAGTAGTTCAATCGACGCCTTGAGGGTATTGACAGTTGCCCGCTGAGCGCTATCCAAATCAAGGCTAGAAACCTGCTGCAACACATCTTCTGGACGACCGCGCAAATCCAACAAAAACAGTGCTCTGGCCTTGAGTTCAGGACTGAGGGGCAATGTTTCGAGCTGCATCCGGTTAAGGTGGGCGATCGCCCGTCTAACGTGTTCTCGCTGGCTGTCGGGAAAAGTGGATAGGAGCGATCGCGTCAACCCCGCATCGCCTAATACCAAAGACCAGCCGGTTAATCCCAAATTGGTTATACAGTCTGCCAGCAGCAGCAGTACTTCCGCATCGGCACCTACTCCACCAACCCCCAATAGCTCTACGCCTGCCTGGTAAAACTCTTGCTGACGCTTAAAGTCACCCCGGCTGGCTCGCCGAAACACATTAGCGTTGTAATATAGCCGTTGAGGATAGGCAACACCTGCCATCCGAGTTGCGGCTGCACGGGCGATCGATGCCGTTAACTCAGGCCGTAACCCTAGCGCTTCATCTTCTCGGTCTTGCAGTTGCAGCACTGTAGACCTCTCTACTGCCCCGCCTGCCATCAGAGTGTCTAAGCGCTCTAGCGTAGAGGTAATAATTCGGTGGTACCCCCAACTGTGAAATACCTGCTGAAGACGGTCTTCAATCCAGCGTTTTTGAGCCACATCCAGTGGAAATAAATCCCTAGCACCAACAGGAGGTTGATACACCATCACTTTTTATTTCCGCCAAATAAACCAAACAAGCCCCCACCCGACTGGGGTTTTCCTTTCGCATTAGGATTAGCGGCCTTAGATTTAGCCGTCTTTGGATCGGGCATACCCTTAGCTTCAGCTTTGGGCGCTGTTCCTGTGGAGGCATTCAGAGGATCGGCTCGCCGCAGACCTTCTTGGGCAATCGCATCTTGAGGGTTAAGTTCTAAAGCCTTACGAAAATGAATTTTTGCCATCGTAGATTGGTTTGCCTGCAAATACACCGCGCCCAAACGGCAATGAATGGTGCCATTTTTGGGGGCAATTAACAGCGCATCCCTTAGTTCTTTAATCGCTCCTGGGTAGTTTTGCCGCGTTTCCATCTCCTGGGCACGCCGCAAATAGGAGGTAAGCACAGCTTCGCGCGTTGCAGGAGTTTTGGGAATTGACTGAGCTGATACTGGGTGTTTGCCAGATGCCGCTCCGTTTTCTGAGGCGGTTGTCCGTTGGGTAATTGCCGATGGGAACTCACCTTTGCCTGCTTTTCGCATCAGGTACACCAGATTCAGTTCACTGATGCGACCCGTTAGGACTAGGGTTCGCTCCAAATGTTTGTATTGCTGCTCTGCTAGGTCTTTAACGGCTGTACGATAGGCTGCGTCAATACCGCCCATCGGTTCGGCTGCTAGCTTTCGAGCTTCATCAGCGGTTAACAGTACGGTCTCTTGTTGTCGCAGAGCCTGTTGCCCTTTGAGCTTCAAAAGCAGGATATATTCGGTATAGTTCTTTTCTTTTGAGAGCGCCTCGTAGGCTGGATTCACCAGCTTCGACAAAAATTCTTCAGCGTGTTTACGTTCTGCCTCGCCCGACTTTGCACAACTGTCGGGATGAAGACGTTGAGCCAGCTTGAGATACTTTTTCCGCATATCTTTAGGCTCGGCATCTACTGGAACGCCTAAGATTGCGTGGTGGTCGGTAAAGTCTAACCCAAACAACCCGGACTCTATCGTGAACGACATGCGCTTCTCAACTGAACCTAGCCTAAGTTCCTTATAGTTTACTTCGCTTAATCGACTTATGGGCAGTTGTCGGGGTTGAATTCTAACAAAGGTTTAATCTGTCCCAATTCGTGACTAAGGGCTTGGTGAATCTGGCCATTGGTGGCTAAAATGCGCCCGGTGTTGAGGTTAAACGCACTACCATCATAGGCTGTAACGGTTCCTCCTGCTTCTTCTACCAGTACAACTCCAGCAGCTAAGTCCCACGGCGACAGGCCACGTTCCCAATACCCATCGAGCCGCCCACAGGCTGTGTAGGCCAGGTCAATCGCAGCAGACCCACCCCGGCGCACCCCTTGGGTAATATGGGTTAGATGACAAAACTCGGCGTAATTGTTGTCGGGGGTTTCGCGGCGATCGTAGGCAAAGCCTGTCACGAGTAAGCTGCTGGACAGGGTAGGGGTGCGAGAAACCTGCATGACAGAACGGTTACGGGTGGCACCTAACCCTTTGGCCGCGCGGAATAGCTCTTGCCGAAATGGGTCAAAGACCACGCCAACTTGGGGTACTCCTTCAATTAGCAACCCAATTGAAACGGCATAGAACGGATATTGGTGAGCGTAATTGGTGGTGCCATCAAGGGGATCAACTGCCCACAAAAATGGGTTGGTGCGATCGCCCAGTTGCCCCGATTCTTCTGCCAGCACCGCATGGTCTGGAAAATGCCGAGACAAAATTTGCAAGACCACTGCTTCGGAGGCTTTGTCAGCTTCGGTCACCAGATCTCCCGGTCGCCCTTTTTCCTGCACATCTTCTAATTTGCCCCAGTAGCTTTGGAGCACGGCTCCTGCCGCTAGGGCAGCTTCGGTAGCAATGTCAAGGAAGGGTTGAAGTTGGGGCATGAAGGCAGGTAGAAATAGGAAATGGGGATAAAACTAGAAAATCCATCTTTTATCCTACAGGTGATCTAAGGTATTGCTAGGCACAAGCTTAAGACTACCCAAGACTATCCGTTCTTCTAAGTAGTTCAACCTAAATAAAAACCAAATCCTAAAACCCTGCGCCGCCCGCTGCGCGGGCGGCGCAGGGTTTTAGGATTTTATATTGACTTAAGCCCACCTACTTATCCTTTCCGAAACTCCCCTGGCGTTTGTCGCATCGGTTGGTCAGGGTTCCAGATGCCTACACCACGCAAGCGGGCGCTTTCTTGAGCACGAGTAAGGCGTTGGTCGTATTTGAGGTTGGGCGATCGCGACTTGGCTAAGGTATATCCGTCTGCGATCATTTTCTCGTTTAGCAGGGTGCCGTCTAACCAAACATAGGCCAGCTTTTGAGGAAGCCCTTCTTTGGGTTGAAAGGCGGGTTCGACGTCGGATTCTAGTAAAACAGTTTTGCCGATGGTTAGAGTCTGAAGATAGGTTCGGGCTTGCTGACTCCATGGCTCTTGATCAAACGCAGGTGCTTCAACCCCAATGAGCCTGACGCGTTCGGTATTAGTGTTTTGATTCAGGGGCAGCACCTCCAGCATCATTCCACTTACGGCTGTGGTAATGCGGACGCGATCGCCCTGTGGAGTTGGCGCAGGTTGACACCCCCACAGCCCTAGCAGCAAGCATAGTCCAGTCATCCACAGCCCTAGTTGTCTCATGTCTGTTCAGTTGCGGCACGAATACTCAAATAATTCCCATTACCGTAGGAAATCTCGCATTGCATAATCGGGGATGATTTTTGGATGAGAGGGGCGCTGAGCGCCCCTCTCATCCAAAAATCATCCCTAAAATCAGCAACGCTGGAAATCTCTAAAGAGGATAATTCGGTATTGCATACTCTGGGTATGAATTTTTTTGAAGGGGCGCTGAGCGCCCTTTCAAAAAAAATTCATGCATGAAATCAGTAACACCGATAATTCTATTCTTCGTCTAGGGGCAAACCGCGTCGCACTTTGCCTTTACCAAAATATTGGCCAAATTGCAGTTCATAGACCTCGTCTTCATCTTGGGTTTCAACTTCTAGATCGGTGAGCGCATAGCTGACGCAGAGGAGAGCGTAGCCTTTTGCCCGCAGTTGTGGTGAAAGCCCCATCGCTTCGGGCTGGTAGATTTCTCCAGACAGCACACGGACGGCGCAAGCTGTGCAGGCTCCATTGCGACAGGAAAAGGGTAATGTTACCTCCTGATCTTCGGCAGTGCGGAGCACGTAGCGACCTTCGGGTACCTCGACAACGTGACGAGTTCCCGTTTGACGGTTGTGAATTAAAACAGTGTGCGATCGCGACATTGCTGAAAAAATTAAGTTTAAGAGGAATGAAAAAAATCAGGGTAGTGGTATTGAGGTAAGGATTGCGTACAAAATAAAACCTAATCTTTTTTTGGAAGTGCCGCGCGGAGCGCGGCACTTCCAAAAAAAGATTACAGGTTAATTAATTGGTAATCCTTAGGACTACCAAAATCAGGAATTCGGGTAGAAGACTAATGCGGGACAAGTTGCTAAACACGCGCAGGTTTCTTCTTCCATCCTATCGCCTGACTTTGCTCTCACTTGACGGGTTTGTTGATTCTTCCTTTCAAAAAACCTGGACTAAGCTTAGCCGTAGTCTGCTAATATAAAAATTCTGTGGCTAAGCTTTCTAAGCCACAAAATAGTTTGGAGAGGTGGCCGAGTGGTTGAAGGCGCAGCACTGGAAATGCTGTTTGGGGCAACTTAACGAGGGTTCGAATCCCTCCCTCTCCGTCCGATAGTCAGCAATTGACTCTAAATAGGGCTTAATTGGCGTTGCTTAATTCAGTTGAAAGGGGTTGCGAGTGCTTGTCACCTGCAACCCCTTTCAGCTTTTTTAGCTACTTAGCGAGTTTGGCAGTCTTGTTTTGCAGACGCATTCGTTCAAAACTCAGCCCTAACACCCCTAGCGTTACGACCAAGATCCCCAAGATTTGAATCGGCTGTAACGCTGTGCGAGCGCTAGGTGTAATGCCGTAGGCCAATAGTGCTGTTAGTGCAGGGCCGCTAGAGGCCAAAATAGAAGCCCGTGCTGCGCCCATACACTTAACGCCCAAATTGTTGAGCAAGTAACCAATTAACGTGAGTGTGCCCAACACAACCCCACCCAAAATTAGCCCTAACAGGTTGCTAGGTGGTTCTTGTACGCCAAAGTACAACAGAAGCAGATTGGCCAGCACAAAAATAGTCACAAACTGAATCACGCTTACCGGTACAGGATGCAACTTGCGGAAGCTAATTTGCATTGAGAGTAGGTAAAGGGCAAAAAATAGGCCAGAAAGAGCGGCAAAAAAGATCCCTTGATAGGACAGTACGGTAGCTTGAACTAACTTAGGATATGCCGTCAGCAATACCCCCAGGAGGACTACAAATGTAACGATCCACCGTTGGACGGTAGGGCGATCGCCAAACAACCACCACGCTAACGGCACTGTAATCAGGGGATACATAAACAAAATGGTGACCGCCACCCCTGGCGTTATAGCGGCGATCGCCAAATAAATAAATATCTGGGATAAGAATAGGAACGCGCCGCTACCGATTACATTGACCTGAAGGCGGCGATCGTTAGAGAGACAAAATGCCCGCACATCTTGTCTGGCGTTGGGGTAGAGCGTCTTGGCAATCAAGATCATCACAGGAACTACCACCACCATTCGCAGCCATAGAATTAGTAGCGAATCGCTGAGACTATCGAGAGAGATGGAGGCGGGTAAATTAAACACGCCAAAAATGCTGGTTTCTCCACCAATGATTCCGACTACTACATTGTGTAGTGACAGTGCTAGGGTGGACAGCAATATAAAAATCAAACCAGTTTGCACTGAAGATAGGTTCTTGAAGCGGAGAAGAGGTGATGCTTCGTCTGGGGTTCGATCTGACGGTTCACGGGAAGGAGCCAATTTGGATTGACGCCACAGCAGATAGCCTAATCCTGCGGCAATGGCTATGAGCAGAGCTGGCAGTAGCCAATCTGCCGATGTAGCCGCACCGCCCGTAAACCATAGCAACACCTGGGTAAACAGTTTACCCAATACCACCACACCCGCAATGACCAGAAAACCACCCACCAGCATTGCTAACGAGCTTAGCCAGGGATTTTGACTCATTGCGGAGCTGGAGACGTAGGATCGGACGGATCTCGGCCTAGCGTCGTTCAAGGGCACGGGGCGATCGCGCGCTCCCAGCTTTTGCTGTGGCAATGTGGGATCAGGTGCCGATGACGTTGAGGTTAGTGGCTGGTTTAAGCCAGATGCTTGAGAAACAGATGGTGAGGAGGTAAGGGGAGGCAGGGTGCTAAATCCGTCGCGAGCAGACGATCCCAAATCAGCAGAGGAATTAGATGGAAGCGTCTGCTGAGACGATGCCGGATTCGTCACATCCATCTGAAGCTGTTGGCTCAGACGGCTCACGAGGGCTTCGAGCAATGCCTCTCCCTGTTGCTCCATGCTCTGCATTCGACCGATCTGTTGCGCCAGACTGCTTTGGTAGGTACTGAGGTCGCTCTGAAGCGAATTCAGCGCATGGTTTAGGGTTTCATCGAGCGATAGGAGTGCTCGATCGGCGTTGCTAGTGTATCCGGAGCCAGGAGTGCCAGGTAAATTGGGTGGGCTTGATCCATCTAACCCACCAGACTGACCCAGCCGCTGCGCCAACATGCTGTACAGGTGCCCAGCCATCGTTTGAGCCAGTTGTTTAGCCCAGGCTCGCTGTTGGGCTAGCTGCTGTTGGGTGAGTAAAACTTGATGCTCAGACTGAAGCATTTGCTGCTGGGCTTGCAGCTTTTCAATTTCATTCAACAGACGCGATCGCTCGGTTTGAAGCCGTCCAACATCTTGGCTAAGCTGAGACACCAGATCCTGCTGAAGCGTTCTTAAATCCTGTGTGACGCTCCTCAGAACCTGGTCAGCGGTCTGCGGATCGTTAGCGTCAGTCGATTTGGATAGGTTTTCTGGTTCTCCCATTTGGTTTGTTGCAACCCTAATGATGCCAAGTGGATGCCCTTGGTAAGGCATATGATCCTTGCTTCAGAGGTTAGCCCAAATCTGGCAGATGTGACGAACTATCTGCCAAATGATTCTACAAAATCTACAAAAGTTTTGTAGACGAGCCAACACACGTTTCCGCCAAGTCTAGGATGCCCAATAAACTCAGCTTGAGTAATGGGGAGACAAAGCAACCTTTTTGCTCGGAACGGGCAAACGGCAAAAATCCGCAAAGCAAAAATCCGCAAAGATTGTTGAGTGGAGTAGACGTGGTAATTTCATGAGTGAACTGTCCGGCTGTTTCAGCGTCCGCGTGCTGCTCGTCATGCCTATGTCTCCCTCTAGTTCTCAAGCCTTCTCAAGGCTACCAATTCCTCCAAAAACAACTCCAAAAATTATTGTTTTAGACGATGATCCAACGGGATCTCAAACAGTTCACGGCTGCTTGCTGTTGACTCGCTGGAATGTAGAAACGCTGCGGCTAGGGCTGGTGGATGACTCTCCGATTTTCTTTGTGCTCACCAATACGCGGGCACTGACTCCAGACCGAGCAGAGGCAGTGACGCGAGACGTGTGCAGAAATCTGAAACAGGCGATCGCCCTGGAAGGCATTCAGGATTTCCTGATTGTTAGTCGCTCAGACTCGACCTTGCGGGGGCACTACCCAGTCGAAACGGATGCGATCGCCGAAGAGTTAGGCCCGTTTGATGCCCACTTTCTTACCCCAGCCTTTTTTGAGGGCGGGCGCGTGACGCGAGACAGCATTCACTATTTGATGGTCAACGGGATCGCTACCCCGGTGCATCAAACCGAATTTGCCCAAGATTCGGTGTTTGGCTTTCGCCACAGCTACCTGCCCGACTATGTGGAAGAAAAAACCAAGGGGCGAATTGCCAGTGCCCAGGTAGAGCGGTTTCTGTTGGCCGATGTGCGAACGGGGACAGGCGATCGCCTCCTGGCCTTGACCCACAACACCTGTGTGGCCGTTGACGCTGAAACCCAGGCAGACTTGAATCGGTTTGCGGCGGATGTGCTGGCAGCGGCGGCGCAAGGCAAGCGCTTTCTATTTCGCAGCGCTGCCAGTTTGTTGACTGCGCTAGCCGCCTTGCCCCCTCAGCCTGTGGCTCCTGAAGCAATGGCCGAGTATGTGCGCGATGGTAGACCGGGCGCTGTCATTGTCGGTTCCCACGTCAAAAAGACCACGGAGCAGTTAGAAGACCTGCTGCAAGCTCCTGGTACCGTACCCGTTGAGGTTAACGTGGCGATCTTGCTGGATGGCTCACTGCCTCAACGGACGCAATTGCTGCATGATCTGCTGCAACAGGTGAGCGCGGCACATGTTACGGGCAAAACCCCCGTCATCTTTACCAGTCGTGCAGAAATCAACTTTGCCGATACCCAGACCCGGCTAGACTTTGGCGCGGCGGTTTCTAGCTTGCTGATGGATATTGTGCGAGGGCTGCCGACCGACATTGGGTTTTTGATTAGTAAGGGGGGTATTACGTCCAATGATGTGCTCAGTGATGGCTTGGCGCTAACGACAGCGCGGCTGTTGGGGCAAATTCTTCCCGGTGTGTCGGTGATTCGTACCCCTGCCGACCATTCTCAGTTTCCTAACTTGCCCGTGGTGCTGTTTCCCGGCAATGTGGGCGATCGCACTGCTGTAGCCGCAGCCTATTCTCGCCTGAGGTCTGCCCCCGCAGATAACAAATGCAGATAACAAATTTCCGCCCTAGGTGTTTCGAAATGCAACCTGACGACTAAGATGTATAGGTAATTTGAGCCGCTGACTGAGTGCATCAGTTCCATCTGACCCTCTTGAACCCTTCGTCTTTTCCCTGGCATGACTTCTGACTCTCCTCCAGTTTCTGCATCTGTGTCGGCCATTTCTCAGCCTCCGGCAGAGCTAAAAGAGCTAAATCCAAATTTGCAAGTTCGCTTCAAGAGTGAAGGCGGACGGCTGTTGCTGATGTTGCCCACCGAGTCAGAAAATGGCTTTGGCGCAAACTGGGCAGATGTATGGCAACAGTTTAAGCAGCGGATCAACTCAGGTGAGCGGTTTTGGCAGCCTAATACAACGGTTCATCTCATTGCTCGCGATCGCCTGCTAGATGCACGGCAATTGCAGGCGATCGCCGACACCCTGGCCGAAACTGAACTGCACCTAAAGCGGGTTTATACAAGTCGCCGTCAAACAGCCGTAGCTGCCGCTACAGCAGGCTTTTCGGTCGAGCAACATACTCCCATTAGCCACCTCAACCAGACTACAGAATCGGGGCAAGCGCTCGCAGAACCGCTGTATGTCGAAGCCACCGTGCGGTCAGGCATGGAAATTCGCCATCCCGGCACGGTCGTAATCTTGGGCGATGTTAACCCTGGTAGCTCCATCGTGGCCTACGGAGACATTGTGGTGTGGGGTTCGCTGCGCGGCGTAGCGCACGCTGGCTCAGGCGGCAACGATCGCTGCTTGATTATGGCGCTGCGCTTAGAGCCAACCCAGCTTCGGATTGGTGAACATGTGGCGCGTGCTCCCGAAAAGCCGCCCGCTCAGTTTCAGCCCGAAGTGGCCTACGTGGCCTCAGAAGGTATTCGCATTACCAAGTCTACCGATTTCACCAAATTGAGATTAGTCTCCCAGTAGCTATTCTCTCAGTAATTTTTTTGAGGCTGCTGTTCATGAGTCGCGTGATTGTCATTACATCTGGAAAGGGAGGGGTCGGAAAAACCACGACGACTGCCAACCTGGGCATGGCGCTAGCGCAACGAGGGCGCAAAGTTGCCGTTGTGGATGCCGATTTTGGGCTACGCAATCTAGATTTGTTGCTAGGGTTAGAAAACCGCATTGTGTACACAGCGGTGGAGGTGCTAGCCGGGGAATGTCGGCTGGATCAGGCGTTAATCAAAGATAAGCGCCAGCCTAACTTGGCCTTGTTGCCCGCTGCTCAAAACCGCACCAAAGACGCGGTAACTCCAGAGCAAATGAAGCAATTGGTGGGTTCCTTAACCGAATCGTTTGAGTATGTGCTGATTGACTGCCCCGCCGGAATTGAGATGGGCTTTCAAAATGCGATCGCCTCCGCTACCGAAGCGCTAATCGTCACCACGCCAGAGATTTCGGCGGTGCGCGATGCCGACCGGGTCGTGGGATTACTAGAAGCCAACGATGTTAGAAAACAGCATTTGATCGTCAACCGCCTCAAGCCTGCCATGGTTCAGGAGAATCTGATGATGTCGGTGAGCGATGTTCAGGAAATTCTGGCTATTCCGCTAATTGGGGTGATTCCTGATGATGAGCGGGTGATTGTTTCGACCAATAAAGGCGAACCCTTGGTGCTATCGGCTAAGATGTCGCTGGCCGGAATCGCCTATGACAATATCGCCCGCCGATTGGAGGGTGAGAAGGTGCCTTTCTTAGATCTGACGGCTGCCTACGACGACTTGTTTTCTCGCATTCGACGAATGTTTCGCAGCCCATCGCGATAGTGGGGTTGCCTCATCGCCCAGCGCAACAGTCAGGTTGCCGTTGCTTTAGCCAATTCCTCTTCTTCGCCCCCGGTATTTCATGCTTAGCGAACTTCTTGATCGACTTTTTCCCCGCCAGCCCGATGTCACCAGTCGCGAGACTGTGAAGCAGCGCTTGCAAATTGTGCTAGCTCACGATCGCGCCGATTTACCCCCCGCCACCATCGAAAAAATGCGCCAGGAAATTCTGGAGGTGGTGTCTCGCTATGTAGAGATTGATCAGGAATCAACGGAATTTTCTCTAGAAAATAATCAGCGAGCTACGGCTCTAATTGCCAACCTGCCGATTCGGCGAGTCAAACCAGAGCCATAGCGGTGCGCCGAGTGTTCGCCGTGCGGCTCTGGCAATGCCCAGCATTTCCAGCGACCCTTGAGGCTAACTGAGGCGGCCTTGCGGAGGGGGTGTGGGGAACGCGGGCTTTGTCGTCCCTGCTGCGGGCTTGGGGGCAACCCTCAAGGCTGTTGGCTCGCAAATTGGTAGTCCTAAATTGGTAAGGATTTTTTGATGGGCGGGCGAAGCCCGCCCATCAAAAAATCCTTACATCAATACCACTACCCGCAAATTAAGCGCCCTAATGCAGTTTCAGAACTTGTGTATACCCGGTAGCTCTTATAGCAGCAATTCCAAATTCAGAACGAGTTTAGGTCGTTCCAACCGATCAACAACCTTCAATAGAGCTTGAACTGAACGAGAAATCAAGGGTTTCAGCCCCTAAAATTTTTGAATTTGGAATTGCTGCTCTTATAGAACTCATTTGACATCTTTCCGGTGATCGCGAATATTCTGTAGGGGCGAAGCATTTGCATCAATATTCTGGCAACGCAGCGTCAATTCGAGTGCAAATGCTTCGCCCCTACTGCCCA
>Ga0105046_10004418_pt1 | contig 22401 bp, 16 predicted proteins | sample MAT03_FD_78385 | JGI IMG/M metagenome (GOLD analysis project Ga0105046, IMG submission 78385) | Freshwater microbial communities from Lake Fryxell liftoff mats and glacier meltwater in Antarctica - MAT-03 (megahit assembly) | ecosystem: Environmental > Aquatic > Freshwater > Ice > Liftoff...
ACAGCGCCAATTTCTCCAGCATCGCCACCGACGCCAAGGGCGTGATCCAGATCTTCAACGTCGGCGCGGAACGAATGCTCGGTTACACCGCGGCGGAGGTGCTCAACAAGATCACGCCCGCCGATATCTCGGATCCGCAGGAGGTGGTCGCGCGGGCCAAGGCGCTGAGCGCCGAGCTGGGCACGCCGATCACGCCGGGCTTCGAGGCGCTGGTGTTCAAGGCGTCGCGCGGGATCGAGGACATCTACGAGCTGACCTACTTCCGCAAGGACGGCAGCCGGTTCCCCGCGGTGGTCTCGGTCACGGCGCTGCGCGACGCCCAGGACGCGATCATCGGCTACTTGCTGATCGGCACCGATAACACCGCCCGCCAGCTCGTCGAGGCCGAGCAGAAGAAGCTCGATCAGCGCCTGCGCGACCAGCAATTTTATACCCGCTCGCTCATCGAATCCAACATCGACGCGCTGATGACCACCGACCCCTCCGGCATCATCACCGACGTGAACAAGCAGATGGAGGCGCTCACCGGCTGCACCCGCGACGAGCTGATCGGCGCCCCGTTCAAGAATTACTTCACCGACCCCGAGCGCGCCGAGGCCGGCATCAAGCTGGTGCTGAGCCAGAAGAAGGTCACCGACTACGAGCTGACCGCGTGCGCCCTCGACGGCAAGCGCACCGTCGTCTCGTACAACGCGACCACCTTCTACGACCGCGGCCGCACCCTGCAGGGAGTGTTCGCGGCGGCCCGCGACGTCACCGAGCGCAAGCGCGTCGAGGCCGAGCTCGAGCAGGCCAAGGCGGTGGCCGAGAGCGCGAGCCGGACCAAGTCCGACTTCCTGGCCAGCATGAGCCACGAGATCCGCACGCCGATGAACGCGATCATGGGCATCGCCGACCTCCTGGCCAAGACCCCGCTCTCCGCCGAGCAGGACAAGTATGTGCAGATCTTTCGCCGCGCCGGCGACAACCTCCTAAACCTCATCAACGACATCCTCGACCTCTCCAAGGTCGAGGCCTCGCAGCTCGAGCTCGAGCAGACCGGCTTCTCGCTCACCGACCTGCTCGACAAGGTCACGGAGATGGTGGCCGTCCGGGCCCACGAGAAGCGCCTCGTCCTGGTCTGTGACGTCGCGCCGTCCGTGCCCACCGAGCTGATCGGCGACCCCTCGCGCCTGCGCCAGGTCCTGCTCAACCTGCTCGGCAACGCGATCAAGTTCACCGAGGCCGGTGAGGTGCGCCTGCACGTCACCCGGGACAGCGACGCCTCGGTCCCGACCGCCCTGCAGTTCGCCGTCGCGGACACCGGCATCGGTATCCCGAACGAGAAGCTGGGGCGAGTGTTCGAGCGCTTTACGCAGGCCGACTCGTCGACCACGCGTCGCTTCGGCGGCTCGGGCCTCGGCCTCACGATCTGCAAGCGTCTGGTGGAGCTGATGGGCGGGCACATCTGGGTCGCCAGCACGGTCGACCAGGGCAGCGTGTTCTCCTTCGCGGTGCCCTTCGAGATCTGGGCCGGCGGTCCGCGCGGCGCCGCGGTGCCGGTCGGCGCCGGACTCGAGCCGCCGCTGCCGGCCCTGCGGATTCTGCTGGCCGAGGACTCCCCCGACAATTGCACGATCACGATCGCCTACCTCGAGGATACGCCGTACCGCGTCGAGATCGCCGAGAACGGGGCGATCGCCTGCGAGATGTTCGCGGCCAATCACTACGACCTCATCCTCATGGACCGCCAGATGCCGGTCATGGACGGCCTGACCGCGACGCGGGCGATCCGCGCGTGGGAGCAGGCTAACCATCGCCCGCCGACACCGATCATCGCGCTGACCGCCTCGGCCCTGAAGGGGGACCGCGAGAAGTGCCTGGCCGCCGGCTGCACGGCGTTCCTGACCAAGCCGATCAAGCAGGAGGTGCTGCTGAAGGCGATCAAGGACCACTCGGCGGACGTGCTCATGCCGGCGCGTGAGGCCAGCCCGACCCGTCCGGTCCACCCGACCCTGATCGCGCGCACCCCCGCGTTCCTGCAGAACCGCCGCAAGGACGTCGCCACCATGCTCGCGGCCCTGGCCGACGGCGACCTCGAGACCGTCGAGCGCCTCGGCCATGGCATGAGCGGCATCGGGGCCACCTTCGGCTTTCAGAACATCACCGACATCGGCGCGAGCCTGGAGCAGGCGGCCAGTAGTGGCGACAGCGCCGCGGCGCGCCGGTGCGCGGAGGAGCTGGCGATCTACCTCGATCACGTCGAGCTCGGGCGCGGGACGGTCGCGCCCGCCGCGGCCGGTCACCTGCCCCGCACTCCGCCCGCGGGCGCCGTATCGGGCTCGTCGAGCACGACGAAGACGCGCGGGTGACGGTGCGCGGCATGCTCGAGCGCAGCGGCCACCGCGTTCCCGACGTCGAGAAGCTGCCGAGCCCGCGCCCCGAGCCCAAGCGGGTGTTCTCCGACGAGCAGATCGCTCAGCTAAACGACGCGGCCGCCGGGCGCAGCCCGCGGAGCCCGAGCGCGGCTGGCCGCTTCCATATCCAGGAACCAGCCGGCGTACTCGCCACGGTGTACGAAGGGCGCGACGACGAGTGGCACACCGGCGCCCATCGGGACCGCATTCCCCTTGGTCTCGTCGCGCATCGCGTCGACCTGCGCGCGAAGATCGGCACCGTGAACGAGCGCACCGATCATCGCTGCGCCGAACCCGAGGCCGAGGATGGTCCCGCCCGGCGACGCGGAGCGGACGCCGCGGTCGCGCGCGTGTGTCGGCTTGATCGGCCGGGCGTGGATCGGGTCGCGCTGCAGGCAGTCGCGGGTGGAGGCGGAGAGCGTGAGCAGCGTGAGCAGTGCGCGGGGGGCTCTCATGCGCCCGCTCATACGGCAAGGCCGCGAACGCTGCTACCCTCCCGCGCCATGAGCACGAGCAAGCCGTGGGGCCGTCGCCTGCCTGCAGACCTCCCGGGCCCGGCCGGCTGGGACGCGATCGTCATCGGTTCCGGCATGGGGGGCATGACCTGCGCCGCCATGCTCGCCAAGCTCGGCCAGCGCGTGCTCGTGCTCGAGCAGCACTACATTCCCGGCGGCTTCACGCACAGCTTCAAGCGCCCGGGCGGGTACCACTGGGATGTCGGCGTGCACGCCGTCGGCGAGGTCACCGAGCGCAGCTTGACCGGCCGGCTGCTGCGGCGCTTGACCGACGACCGCCTGCGCTGGGCCTCGCTCGGCCCGGTCTACGACAGCTTCGACTTCCCCGACGGCGTACACATCGACTTCCCGGACACCCCGCAGCGCTTCCGCGACAACCTGCTCGAGCTCTTCCCCGACGAGCGCGACGCGATCGACGGCTACCTGCATCGCGTGCGCGACGTCGCCGGCGCCATGCGCAGTTACTACCTCGCGCGGCTATTGCCCGCACGCGCCGGTCGGCTCGCCGAGAGCGTCATGGCCCGGCCCGCGCGCCAGGCCTTCGCCGAGCACACCAAGGATGTCCTCGACCGTCTGACCGGCAACGACCGGCTCAAGAGCGTGCTCGCGGCGCAGTGGGCCTACCACGGCTCCCCGCCCAGCCGCGCCTCGTTTGCGATCCAGGCCCTGGTCAGCAAGCACTTCATGCACGGCGGCTACTACCCCGTCGGCGGCTCGACCCAGATCGCCGCGCAGCTCCTCCAGACCGTCGCCGACAGCGGTGGTTACACCCGGATCTCCGCCGACGTCGCGCAGATCATCGTCGAGCGCGGCGTCGCCGTCGGCGTGCGCCTGCGCGACGGCGAGGAGCTGCGCGCGCGCCGGATCGTCAGCGCAGCCGGTGCGCTCGCCACCGTCGATCGCCTGTTGCCCGGCGAATACGCGACCCAGGACTGGGTCGCCTCGATCCGCCGCCTCGCCCCCGCGCCCGCCCACGTATGCCTCTACCTCGGCTTCAAGGGCGACATCCGGGCCGCCGGCGCCGGACCGGCCAACCGCTGGTTTTACGACACCTGGAGCACCGAGGTCGACGCCTGGCAGATCGCACATGTCCCGCAGGACAGCCTGCCCGACGCCCCGGTCTTGTATTGCAGCTTCCCCTCGCTCAAGGACCCCGAGCACGACCCCGGACCCGACCAGCGCCACACCGGCGAGGTCGTCACCTTCGTGCCGTGGGACCGCTTCGCCGGCTGGCTCGGCACCCGCTGGCACAAGCGCGGCGCCGACTACGACGGCCTCAAAAACCAGCTCCAGGACAGCCTGCTGCGCCAGTTCCTCACCAAGATGCCCGGCCTGCGCGGCATGATCGACCACGTCGAGCTCTCCACCCCGCTGACCACCGACCACTTCGTGCGCCCCACCCGTGGTTCTATCTACGGCCTCGAACCGACCCCGGAGCGGTTCGCCAACCCGCACCTGCGCCCGCGCTCGCCGATCCCCGGCCTGCTGCTCGCCGGCAGCGACGTCGCCACCGTCGGCGTCATCGGGGCCATGATGGGCGGCGTGCTCGCGGCCGCCTCCGCCGAGCCCCGCCGCGCCCTCGCACTTCTGCGCGGCCTCTGAGCTGACCCGCACCTGCCGGCGAAGATCGGCCCCGCGCGGGTCGCCCGTGGTGTGCTAAAAATGGCCCGCGATGGACATCCTGGACGTGGTCATCAGGAAGCGGGCGAGTCGTCGGGGCGGGCGAAGCCCAGCGCGAGCTGCGGCGGATGCTGGGGTGCGGCGGGCTTGGGGATGACTTGCTCGCGCAGGCGATGGTGACTGGCGAACACAGGCGGGCGAGGAACTGGTGGGCGTCCATGTCGGCGTGGGCGGTGCCGCTGCGCCAGGGCGCCTTGAACGAGACGCGCACGCGGCCGTCGGTCGGCGTGCCAGTGCGGCGTGGGCCCATGTCGCTCGATCGCGCTCAGGAGGTCTGGCGGGTGATCGGGCGCCGACGCTCGTGACAGCCTCGTGACAGTTCGGGGGAGGAAATTAGAGTCGGCCCGAGCACTGGAGAGTACTCGGGCCGAGATTCGAAAGCGGGCTTGCGCGGGCTTGTGATGGGGTTTGTAAGGGTCTAGGCGTTCACTGCGGGGTCTCGCAGCTCGCCCAGGTGTAGATCTGCGTCTTCTCTTCGTCGGTCAGCGCGGGGTTGCCGGGGAGGGGCATGTCGCCCGCGTAGACCTCTTGCATCGCCCTGTCGGCGTTGGCCTTGGCGTCGGCGTAGTTGTCGTAATCGATGCCAGTGGGCGCGCCTCTGCGGGTGTCGCTGGTGAGGGTCGAGCTGTGACAGGCGGTGCACTTGGCCCAGGCGGTCATGGCCGCGAACTTGGGTACCGTGGCGGTGGTGCAGTCGATGTCAGGGCCGTCGTTTCCGCCGCCGCCGTCGTCGCAGGCGGGCAGGAGGGGGGCGATGAGCAGCATGAGGATGGCGAGGGTCGGGCGGAGGGTCATGGGTCGGATCGCGGAGACGGCGACGATATCCCGGTCGCGCGAGCGCATGCAAGGGTGCGCGGGGCGGTCGCTGGGGGGTGTACGCCTGCGCAGCGTTCGCGCGCCACGTGGTCGGCGTGGCGCTGGGCCAGGCCGCTGTCATCGGCTGTCCCGAAGGACAGGGAGGGGATCATCGCAGGCGCTGTCGTGCTGCGAGCGCCCGCGCGGCGTGCTCGCGGTCGTCGAAGTGGATCTTGCCTTGCGCGAGGATCTGGTAGTCCTCGTGGCCCTTGCCGGCGATCAGCACGAGGTCCTCGGGGGCGGCCGAGGTCACGGCGTGCGCGATCGCTGCGGCGCGGTCGACGATCTCGAGCACGCGGCCGCGGTGCTCTGCGGGCACGCCTGCCAGCATTTGCGCGACGATCGCGGGCGGGTCCTCGCTGCGCGGGTTGTCGGAGGTGGCCACCAAGATGTCGGCGCCGGCGGCTGCGAGGCGGCCCATCGGGGCGCGCTTGCTCGGGTCGCGGTCGCCCCCGCAGCCGAGCACGATCCACAGGCGACCGGCGCAGGCGGGGCGCAGCGCGTCCAGGGCCCGGGCGACGGCGTCGGGCGTGTGCGCGTAGTCGACGACGACGGTCGGACCGGACCCGTCCGCGAGGGTGACGCGCTCGAGGCGACCGGGGGCGCCGTGGCTGGTCTCGAGGCCGGCGATCGCTCGCTCGAGCGGGACCTCGAGGCCGAGCGCGAGGCCGAGGGCGACCAGCGCGTTGTCGAGGTTGTAGCCGCCGATCAAGGGCGAGCGCAGGCGGGTGTCTCCGACGGGGGTGCGAAGCTGGACGTCGAAGCCTGGTCCCGAGGACATGTCCTTCAGGACATATATCTCGGCGCGTGGATCGCCGCCGCGAGAGGCTCGCCAGGCGCGTGCGCCGGTCTCGCGGGCGGCGCCCAGGAAGTCCTGCGCGGCCGGTTGACCGTCGACCGCGGCCACCGCGACGCCGTCCGGCCGCAGGTAGTCGCTGGCGAGCAGGCGCTTGGCGGCGAGGTAGGCGGCCATCGTGCCGTGGAAGTCGAGGTGGTCCTGCGAGAAGCTGGTGAAGCCGACGGCGTGGTAGCGCAGCGGTCGGGCGCGGCCCTGGGCGAGGGCGTGCGAGGAGACCTCCATGACGAGGTCGGTGGCGCCGTGGGCGACGGCCTCGGCGAGCAGGCCTTGCAGCTCGAGCGGGAAGGGGGTGGTGAAGGTCGCGGGGGCGGCGTGGTCGACCAGCCAGTTGCCGGCGGTGCCGAGGCGGACGTGTTTACGGCCGGCGGCGGCGAGCATGGCGGCGACCAGGTAAGTGACGGTGGTCTTGCCGTTGGTGCCGGTGACGCCGGCGAGTCGGAGCTTGCTGGCGGGTTCGCCGAAGCTGCGGGCGGCGAGGGTCGGCAGCGCGGCGGCGGTGTCACGCAGCCACACGTGCGGGTGCGGGGTTGCCTGGACGCGACCGAACTGCAGCAGCAGCAGGGCGCCGGCGCTGGCGGCCTGGGCGACGAAGTCGTGGCCGTCGTGGGTGAGGCCGGCGACGGCGAGGAAGGCGAGGCCGGGTGCGGCGCGGCGCGAGTCGACGATGACGCCGTGGACTTCGGTGTCGGGCGAGCAGGCGTGATACTCGGCCTCGAGTCCAGCAAACAGAGTACCCAGGCGCATGCGCGGACCATAGCGGTCTCGCCGCGCGAGGGCGCAAAAAAACGGCCGACTCGGGGAGTCGGCCGTATGCTGCGGAGAGCTGCGGAGACCCGCGGAGACCCGCGGAGACCCGCGGAGACCCGCGGAGACCCGCGTGGACCCGCGTGGACCCGCGTGGACCCGCGTGGACCCGCGTGGCTCCGGAGGTTTTAGCCGCGCAGGAAGCGGGCGATCGGGCGGGCGAAGGCGAGGGGGGCGGCGATCATCGAGCCGGCGAGCAGGGCGAAGGCCGAGCCCCACAGCACGACCGAGCCGCTCGGGGTCAGCAGCAGGTAGCTGACGGTCGGCGGTCCGAACAGGCCCAGGCCGTCGGCCAGGGCGATGCCACCGGCGATGCCCATGCCGGCGAGGCCCCAGGTGCGGCCGCGCAGCAGGCCGGCGACACCGGCGACGCCAGCGACCAGGGCGACGAGGTGCATGAGCTCGGGCTTGGGGGCGAGGGTGTAGAGGATGAGCAGCGGCAGCGACATACCGGCGGACTTGACGGCGCGGCGCAGCAGCACGAGCGACTCCTCCTGGAAGTTCCAGCGCTCGGCGGTCGACTCGGAGTGTTCGTAGCGGGAGGCCATGCCCTCGCCGGCGAGGAACAGGGAGATGATGAGGTGCGAGGCGCCGAACACGGCGATCGTGGGCTCGAGGCCGGTTTGGAGGAGGGTCAGCAGTGACAGCGCGCCGAAGTTACCGAGGCCGATGGCGAACCAGCGGGCCCAGAACCATTCGGCGGCGATGCCGACGAACGCGAGGCCGTACACGATCGACAGACCGGTGAAGCAGGCGAACAGCTCGTCCGGGCCGAGCAGGGCCGTGAGGACGAAGTTCCAGAAGAACAGACTGAGAAGCAGGAGGGAGATCGCGCGTCGAATGCCAACCATGAAACCTCGGGCGCCAAGCCTACGCCGGGGGCCCGTGCGGCGCAACGTCGGCGGGTGGCTCTTACGGCGACTCTCGCGGGGATCTCGGGCGGCCGCCTGAGACCGGCTGGGCGTGGCGAGTTCCAGATCTCGCAGCGTCGGCCATCGATATGGCCGCAAAATGGGCCCGGAGCCGTGTTTGCGGCGGATCCGCCTGCATGGCGATTGACAAGCGTGGTCCCGGCTGGAGTAATCCCCCCGTGACGAAGAACTTGAGCTCCAGGCTGTGGTCGCTAGTTCGTGCCCCCCTAAACGCGGTGACGCGGCGGGGCCGACTCGTGGTGGCGCTGACCGCTTCGCTGTCGTCGGCGGGCTGCGCACTCACGGTGACGCGCCTCAACTCCGCGCAGAAGAAGCCCAACAACGTGTGGGTGTTCTTCACCGTCGAGAAGGGCGAGGAGCCGGTCGCCGGTCTGCTCGCCGAGGACTTCGACATCTACGAGGACGGCGACCTTGTCTCGGTCTACGAGAGCAAGCAGGTGATCCAAAACCCCGAGGTCGCGGCGGTGATGTACACGATGCTGCTGCTCGATGTGTCGGGCAGCATCACCGAGTCGGGCTCGTCGGACACGCTGGTCGACGCGGCGACGCTGTTCACCGACCGGGTCGGCAAGACGCAGAAGGTCGGCGTGTACGCGTTCGACGGCGAGAAGGAGATCAAGTCGGTGGTGCCGTTCACCGAGTCCGAGGGCGCGGCGGTCGGCGGGCTCGAGGGCCTGCGCACCTACAAGGCCAAGGACCCGTCGACCAACCTCCACGGCGCCGTGATGGAAGGCCTGCGCGAGCTCAAGAAGCAGCTCGACAAGGAGAAGAAGCCGCTCAAGTTCGGGACCCTGGTGGTGTTCACGGACGGCACCGACCGCGCGGCCCGCTTCTCGCGCGAAGAGATGAAGGCCGAGATCAACAAGGACCAGTACGGCAGCTACGAGCTGTACGCGATCGGCGTCGGCGTCGAGATCAAGAAGGCCGGCCTCACCGACATCGGCCAGGACGGCACCGAGCTCGTCAGCGACCAGGCCGAGGTCAAGGCCGCGTTCGAGAAGGTCGCCGAGCGCATCGAGAAGCACACCAAGCGCTTCTACCTGCTCAGCTACTGCACACCGGCGCGCAAGGGCACCCACGAGGTCCGCATCGTCGCCAACAGCAAGAAGGACCCCAAAGGCAAGGGCTCGCTCGAGTGGGACTTCAACGCCGATGGCTTCGGCCCGCCGCCGGACTGCGACCCGAACGCGCCGCCGTCGTTCCCGCTCAAGACGAATGGACAGCCAGTCGACGGCGGCGATAACAGCAGCGGCAGTGGTGGTGGCGTCAAGGTGAAGGCCAAGGCCAGCGCCGAGGCGAAGTAGGCGGTCTTTAGCGGTGCCTTCGGGCGCCCTGGGGGCTCCTGGAGACTTGTGGGCACCCGTGCGGGCGACCGTGCAAGGGCTTTCGCGCGGGCGGGTGGTGAAGTATCCTGCGCGCCGTACGATGAACCATTCGCTCTCCGTCACGCCGCCCCGCACGATCGCTGTGCTCCTGTCGTCCCTCGCGCTCGCCTGCGGCTCCTTCGGCTGCAACAAGGACGAGCCGAAGCAGCCCGAGCCGACCGCGGCCACCGCCGGGTCGGCGCCGGTCGCCGTCAAGGATCCGACGGCGCCGGTGGTCGACGCCGTGGTGGCGCCGGTCAGCGCGGCGGTCGACGCCGTGGCGACGGTCGGTGGCGGGAAGATCGCGCCGCTGAGCGCCGAGCCGGAGGTGCTCGGGCACTTTGCGATCGCCAACCCGTCGCGCCTGCTGGCGGACGTGAAGACCCAACTGGTGCCGGCGAAGTACGCGGGCTTCCTCGAGGAGGCCACGCTGCGCAGCATGTCGGCGGTCGCGCTCGACAAGCGCTCCAACCTGGCCCTCAACTACGACATGGCGGCGCCGCTGGGCTGCGCGCTGGTCGACCCGAAGATGGAGGACCTCAAGGTCGGCTGCACCTTCGGTTACAAGGGCGGCGCGAAGGCCTTCGCGACCGACCTCGGGGACAAGGACAAGCAGGCGGACCCGGCCGGGCACGTGGCGGCGTACATGGTCGAGGGCAAGTCGATCTTCGTCGACGCGATCGGGGACGCGGTGGTCGTCAGCTCCGGCGCGGACACCTTCGCCAAGACCCAGGCGTACCTGCAACGCAACATCATCGGGCGGGCCGCGAACATCCACGGGGACTTCGAGATCGTCGTGTACGTCGGGTCGGTGGTCGATCGCTACCGCGACCAACTGGCGCCGATGCTCGACCAGATGAACGCGACCAGCGAGCCGGCGCCGACCGGTAATCCGGTGGCCGACGGCGCGGTGAAGGCGTGGGCCGACTACCGCAAGCGCAGCGGCAAGACCACGATGGACCGCGTCAACGACTTCGCCCAGTTCACGATGTTCTTCAGCGTCGAGCCGGCGGGCGTGATGATGGGCGGCGCGCTGTTCCCGAAGGCGGGCAGCCGGACGGCGCAGGAGATGCAGATCTACGGCGACACCAAGCTCGACCCGGCGTTCGCCGGCGCGGCGCCGTCGGGCACGTCGATGTTGTTCGCGATGCACATCAGCCCGCGGGTCCACGAGACCGCGAGCGCGGTCGAGGGTCGCAAGCTGATGGCGGACGTGTGGTCGGCGGTCAGCGGCCACCCCGCGACGGCGGTCGAGGCGGCGGTCGCGGCCTACCAGATCGAGAACGCGGGGCTCTACGACGGCAACCTGTTGTTCGCGCTCGGCGACGAGCCAAATGCGCTGTTCGGTCTGACGATGGCGAGCAAGCTGCAGCCCGGCAAGGCGGCGCGCGACTCGTGGAAGGCGTGGTCGACGGTGTTCACGCCGGAGCTGGTGCTCGGCCCGCAGTTCTCGAAGTTCGTGGCATGGAAGTTCACGGCGGACGCGGCGAAGATCGACGGCGTGGCGGTCGACCGCTGGACGATCGAGCCGGCGGGCGAGGCGAAGAAGAAGATGGAGGCCGACATGCCGGCCGACGCCAGGGCCTTCGTCGACAAGGCGCTCGGCGGGCTGGTCCTCAACATCGACCGCGCGGAGGTCGGTGGCAGCGTGGTCTTCACGGTCGCGCCGAAGGCCGAGGCCGCCTACATGAAGCGGGTGATCGCGGCGTTCCAGGGCACCGGCAACGTCGGCAGCGCGCCGGGGCTCGCCAAGGTGCTCGCGCGTGACCCGGACACGGCCGGCATCCTGGCGGTCGACCTCAAGGCGGGCATGGCGTGGGTGCGCGGGCTGTCCGAGTACGGGGCGAAGACGGACGGGGTGCCGCAGAACGTCGGCACCGACCTCGGCGACTTCTACCTGACGGCGCGCTACACGAAGGAGGGCGCGACGGCGATGGAGTACGTGGTCTCGCAGCAGCTCATCGAGCAGCTCAAGACGATGCTCCCGATCTGAGCGACTGCTCAGGTCGCGGACGCGGGCACCCAGGTGTCCGCGTTTTGTTGCGTGCCCGAGATGGTGAGGCGCGCGAGCGGGACGTCGGCGATGACGAGGCCGCGCGAGCGCTCGGCGGCGAGGCGCACGGAGGCGTGGTCCCAGGCCCGCGCGTGGTCGGGATGCACGCTGGCGTCGGCGCGTTGATAGTAGAGCGCGTGGTCGAAGTCGGCGGAGTCGTGGGCCTCGCCGTCGTGCACATGCAAGGTCGGGAAGAAGATCCGGGCGGGGTCGCGGGTCGGGAAGCGAAACGCCATCGGGTGGACGTGGACGCTGCCGTGGGTGTCGCGCAGCTTGAACACCGCGAAGCCGAAGCCGGCGACCGGAAGTTGCGACCACACGGCGTCGGGCAGGCGAAAGCGCGGGTCGAGGCGGTCGAACTCGGCGACGCCGGGCACGAACGAGGCCTCGAAGGCGCCGACCTGATGGACGACGAGCCGCGCGCGCGCGCGTCGTGGCAGGCGCAGGCCGCCCCTGGGCAGAGCGGGCTCGGGGCCGACGAAGGCGGCGTTCAACAGCGTGAACAGGTCGGGCGCCGCGGAGAGGTCGATGAACTCGACCTCGCGTTCGTCACAGCCGGGTCGCACGGGGATCGGGAGGATCATCGCGCCGTCGCCCGGAGCCCGCAGTTGCATGGCGTAGGCGATCAATTGCGTGGTGCCCTCGTGGCGCGCGAAGATCTGGGTGGCACGCACGCGCACCGGGCGGGTGAACAGCGCGGCGAGCCACGAAGGCGAGCGCGGGAAGGCGAAGCAGCACATGTCAGCCTGTCATCCTGTCTGGCGTGTAGTTGTGCGCGGGGGCCGTGCGCGGGCCGACCGAGGGCGGCACGTAGTTGCCGCCGGACAGGGCGAACTTGAAGGCCTCCTCGGCGGAGATGCCGAGGTGGATGCAGCGGTCGAGTCGCACGAACATGAGGCGGCCGGCGGTCGGGTTGGGGGTGCCGGGCACGAACACGCAGCACAGCTCGGGGTTGCCCTCGACGGGTTCGCCGCTGGTGAAGCCCATGGCGAGGCCGTCGCCGCTGGTGGGCACGAGCACGACTCGGGCGTAGATGCCCTCTTTGCCGCCGGGGGTGAGGATGACCTGCCGCCAGGCCTCGTACACGTCCTTGAGGACCGGGATGCGGCGCAGCAGGGCGTCGAATCCTCGCAGGATGAAGCGCCCCAGCAGGCTGTTGACGAGCACGCCGAGCGCGTAGATCCCGACGATCGCGGCGGCGATGCCGATGAACGGGGTGTCGACGCCGAACATGGCGGTGATCGGCTCGCGCGTCAGCTTCTCGACGTACCAGACGACGACGGCGGTGATGACGATCGGGATCGCGGCGAAGATGCCGGTGATGAAGGCGTTTCTCAGGTGGCGCTTGAAGCTGTACTGCATCGGGTCATGCGGGGCTAGCCGGGCCTAGCCGGCGTAGGAGTCGTCTTGCTCGATCTTGCTGAGGACCCAGTCGAACTCGCCGCGGGTCAGGTGGGCGCCGCAGTAGCCGCAAGTGCCGGCCATGTTGACGCGCTCGGTGCCGGCGCCGCAGCTCGGGCAATTGCCGGGCTCACGCGGGGCGCCGCGGACGGTGGCGCCGCGGATTAGCGTCCAGTACTCGCTGTAGCTGCGCTTGCGGCTCTTGCTGCCGGACACGCGCTCGCCGTCGATGGCCCGCACGGTGTAGTCGCGGCCGGAGGCCCAGAACCGCAGGGTGATCGCGTCGTAGTGGCGGTCGCGGGTGAGCTTGACGAACTGCACGCGGCTGATCGCCATCTCCTCGAGCATGTTGCGCAGGCCCTGGTTGCGATAGGCGAAGATCCAGTACTCGAGGTAGTTGAACAGCGAGTCGGAGACCAGCGGACGGATCCGCTGCAGCTCGAGGTTACTCCAGGCGATGTTGAGCTCGCTGTAGATCGCCCGCAGGCGCCGCTCGAGCAGCTCCGGCGTCGCGCCCGGGTCCTCGGCGATCAGGGCCGCGTGCTCAGTCTGTACGCGCGGGTCGAACACGGTCGGCGCGTCGGTGCCGTGCTCGGCGACGTCGGCGGTCAGGGCCGGCGGCCGGGTCTCCTGACGCAGCAAGCGCACGTGCGTCAGCGTCCAGTCGAAGCGGCCCTGACCGACGTCCTGCTGGCAGTAGCGGCAGCGCTCGTCGCCGGTCGAGTCGAAGGGGGCGCCGCAGTTGGGGCAGCGGAACTCGAGCGCTTGCCCGGGCGGCTTGCTGACGGCGGAGCTGCTGCGCTCGAGGCTCCAGCGCTCGTCGACGTAGTAGCCCTTCGGCGCGCCGTCGATCATGGCGGTGTAGTTGGCCTCGAACTTGAGGTCGACGCGGACCATGTCGCCGGTCTCCTTGACGTTGAGGACCTGCATCGCGCCGACGACGACGCCGGAGATCGGGACACCGGCGGGATCGCGGGCGAGCAGGGCGCCGCGCGAGCCCTCGGCGACGTAAGGCGCCAGCGCGGCCATCGCTGCGCGATCGCTGCGGGCGGCGTGGACGCGGGCGTAGAGCGCATAGACGAAGTCCTCGAACAGGACCGTGGAGAACTCGGGGTCGCGCGCGCGGAGCTTGGCGAGGCCCGGGCGGCGTTGGGGTTTCGGCGCGACCTGGAAGTTGTCGTCGCTCGACCAGCGGTCGCTCTTCACGTCGTTGACGTGGCGCATGCGCGTGTACCAAAAATAGACCAAGGCGATCAGCACCGGGATGCCGACGACCGGGTACTCGATGACCAGGCGGAGCAGGAAGTAGATGAGCACGCCGGCGTCTCCGCCGCCGCCGCCGCTGCTACCTCCGCCGCTGTAACCGCCGCGGCCACCGCCACCGCCACCGCCGGAGTAGCCCTGGCCGCCGCCGGGGCGGGCCGCGGCGTCGAGCGCGAGCAGGCCGATCGCCAGCGCGAGCAGCACGAGCGGGGCGCGTGTGCGGGCGAGGCGGGTCAAGTGTCCACCTCGTCGCCGAGCTCGTTCTCGTCGTCTTCCTGGCGCGGGAGGTGTTCACCGCAGAGGGTGCCGAGCGCGGCGATGTAGGGCGCGAGCGCGGCGGCTGCGGCCCCGCGTGCGACCGCGGCGAGCAGCGGGGCGCAGCCGAGGGCCCATGCGCCGTCGGAGATCGCCCGACGCACGCCGAGGTCGGCGAGCACGGTGGCCATGCGTTCGGAGGCGGCGACGTGGAGCAGCACGCCGGTGCGACCGCGGGTGTCGGCGACGCCGCGGGCCGTGAACGCGGCCCGGGCGGCGCGCAGGGCCCAGCGCTCGCGCCGCGACGCGGGCGTCAGGAGCCGCTCGAGCGCGGGCCAGCGGCTGGCGAGGTAGCCGACCAGTGCGCCGACGATCACGGGGTCGACGATGAACCAGTGCAGCGAGAAGGTTGGTTCGCCGTACAGCAGGAAGGCGAGGGTGGCGAGCGCGGCGATGTTGCCGAACAGCAGCGGGACGTGGAGGTAGTGGCCGACCCGCGGCTCGACGACGATGACGAGCTCGGCGGCGGTCTTCGCCTCGAAGGCGACGATCTCTCGCGCGAGGATCGCCTTGCCGTCGCCGCGGAGGAAGGACATGCCGGAGATTGTCGACCAAAGCGGGCTCGAGGGCCAGCGCGACGGGTCATGCGAGGGCGAACAGGATCACGGGCGGTTTTGGCGCAGTTCGAACGCGTGGTCGCTGTCGAGGCCGCGGACCAGGAGCTTGCCGGCCTTCACGAACAGGTACTCGGGGGCGCTGGTGAGCCCGGCACGCGCGACGGTGAGGCCGGTGCGGCGGTCGAGGACGATCACGCTGGCCGGCCCGGCGTCGGAGCCATACCCGGACAGGATCTGGCCGCCGTGGATCGCGAAGTTGGCGGCGCTGGCGACCCGGGGATCGCTGCGCCAGCGCAGGGCCCCGGTGGTCACGTCGACGGCGGTGAGGAACGCGGTCGTGGCGGCGCTGGCGAGCGCGCCGTGGTGCGAGATGTAGAGCACGCCGCCTCGCAGCTCGGCCCAGACCACGTGTTGTTCGCCGGTCGCGTCGGGGGCGATGCGATAGGCGTCGAAGTCGAGGAAGGCGATCCGGCGGCCGGCGGCGTCGAGCACGACGACGAGCCGGCCACCGCTGTAGTTCGGCCCGTAGATCAGGATCGTGTGATCGGGGTGGGCGATCGCCTGGACCAGCAACTGCGTGCCGAAGCTCGGGGCGATCGTCGGGGGGACATTGCCGGGCGAGCCGCGCATCGGGTTCGGGACCTCGTACTCCGGCAGGCGCAGGTCGTGACGGCGAAACCACTCGGCTTCGTCGACGCCGCGGTGGCCAGTCGCCGACACCTGCACGAGCTGGGGTGGAGGCGTCGGAGCGAGGGTGACCTCGCGGACGAGCGTGTGACGCCACGGCGGCGCGGGGACCACAGTAGGCGTGGCGGACGCGAAGCTCGCGGCGGCCTGGTCGCGCGCGGACAGCAAGGCCCGGGTGGCGGCGTCGAGGAGGGCCCGCGCGGCGAGGTCGTCCGGCGAGGTCGCAAGGACGGCGGCGAACTCGTCGCGGGCGAGCTCGAAGCGGCCAGCGTCGAGCGCCGCGAGGCCGCGCAGGCGTCGGTCAGACACGGCGCGCGTGCCCGGGTCGCCCGCGGCGACAGTGTCACGTGGGCAGTCGGGCGTCCTGACCGCAGGGGTCGCAGTCGCAGTGGTTGCAGGGGTTGCAGGGGTCGCGCGCCCGCAGGCCGCCGCGGCCAGGAGCAAGAGCGGGAGCAGGCGCGGCACGGCGGCCAGGATATCGTGAATATGTGGGGTCGATCGAGCGCACTCAGCGACGCCCCGAGGTTCGTGGATCGCGTATGCTGGCGGCGTGCGACGCTGGTTGTCCCTGACGTTATGGTCGTTGTGGTCGCTGGCCTGTGCCTGTGGTGACGCAGGCGACGCCATGACCGCCATGACCGCCATGACCGCCATGACCGCCATGACCGCCATGACCGCGACGACCACGGCGACCACGGCGGACACAGGCGACACGGCGGACACAGGCGACACGGCCGTCACAGGCGAAACGGGTCCTGCGGACCCGACGGGGGGCGAGTTTGTGCCGCTGGTGCTGGCGATGGACTGGCAGCAGGTGTTGGCGCCGCAAGACCCGCTGGCGACGCATCGTCCGGCGGAGGTGAGCTGTCCGCTCGGGGGCTGGCTATACGAGCCGCAGGGCCTCGAGATTAACACGTCGCTGTGCAACTACGCGATGTTCGTACAGCCGTCGCGGGTAGCGATCGTGCCGGGGACGCGGCTGCGGGCCTCGCTGTACCACTTCGACCTCAACGCCGAGGCGCCGGCGACGGCCCACGTGGCCCTGATGCTCGCAGAGGCGGTCTTGTGGGAGCAGGATATTGCGATCCCCGGCAAGGCCAACGCGTATCCGATCGAGCTGGCGCTGGACTTCACGGCCGCTGCCGGCACCCCCGTATATTTCCACCTGCATAACCACGGACAAAACACGTGGACCCTGGGTGAGGTCGAGGCCTTGGTGTTCGCGCCCTAAACCGGGGCTGGCGCCCTAAACCGGGGCTGGCGCCCTAAACCGGGGAGAGCAAGGGGGGCGTGTGATCCCTCGTGTCGTCGGGCGTGGCTACGCGCGCTCCCCGCTTGCGCCCGCGCGCGCACACGGGTACTACCGAGGGCATGATGCTTGCCCTGGGTGGTTCACGGGTGTTTGGTCGGCGCGGCGTGCTGGGCCTCGCGGCGCTGGTGATGACGGGCACGCCGGGCTGCAAGGATGGCGAGCCGGGCGACGAGGCTGGCGACAGCACCAGCGCGGCGACCACGGCAGCGACTGCGGCCACCACGGCCACCACGGCGACCCCGACCACCGGCGCATCCGCGGGTGAGTCGAGCGATACGGGCGAGCAGGCGGCGGTGACCTGGCATCAGGACATCGCGCCGATCGTGCTCAGCAAGTGCGGCGGGTGTCACGTCTCGGGCGCCATCGGTCCGTTCTCGCTGCAGAACTACGAGGAGGCGGCGCAGTTCGGGGCGGCGATGCTGGACGCGGTCGAGCGCAAGTCGATGCCGCCATTTTTGGCCGAGACCACCGACGAGTGTGCGCCGCGCTTCGACTTCAAGGATGACCCGCGCCTGACCGACGACGAGCTCGAGAAGCTGCGCGCGTGGGTCGACCAGGACCGGCCGGAGGGCGACGCGAAGGCGGCGGCGCCGATCGACCCGCCGATGGACCTCGAGCTCAAGGACGCCGACGTCCACCTGACGATCCCGAGCGAAGTGACGATGACGGGCACCAAGGACCAGTACCTGTGCTTTAGCGTCGACCCCGGGTTCACCTCGGACACCTGGCTCGACGGCCTCCAGATCAACGCGGGTAACCCGAAGATCGTGCATCACGTGCTCGCGTACCTCGACGAAAACGCCGAGTCGGCCGACAAGGTCGGCCCCAACGGTGAGCCCTACACTTGCTTCGGCGGCCCCGGCGTCAGCGCGAGCGGCCTGATCGGCGTGTGGGCGCCCGGCTCGCTGCCCTTCGTGCCGCCGGACAACGTGGCGATGCGGGTCCCCGCCGGCTCGCGCATCGTGCTCAGCGTGCACTACCACCCGACGGGCACGGAGGAGCGCGACGACAGCACCTCGATCGCCCTGCGCATCTTCGAGGGTCTGCCGACCTACGTCGGCATGCTCGCGCTGCTCGGCAACGAGAGCGGCCAGGGTGGCGGCCTGCAGCCGGGCCCGAACGACCCCGGCACCCCGGTGTTCAAGATCCCCGCCGGTGTCACCGACCACACCGAGGAGATGTTTATCGGGCTCGGGAACGACATCCCGGAGCTGCGCGTGTTCGGCGTCACCAGCCACATGCATTACGTCGGCACCGACATGAAGATCAGCGTGCAGCACAAGGTCCCGACGCAGGGCGTGCCGGACTCGGAGTGCCTGGTCCAGACCCCCCGCTGGGACTTCCAGTGGCAGCGCCTGTACGGCTACGACACCGAGCTCGAGTTGGTACCGCGGGTGCAGCCGGGCGACGAGGTGCACCTGCGCTGCACCTACAACAACTCGATGAGCAACCCGTTCCTGGCCAAGGCGCTCAGCGAGCAGGGCCTGACCGAGCCGCAAGACGTGGTGCTCGGCGAGGCCACCCTCGACGAGATGTGCCTCGGCGTGTTCGGCATCGCGGTCAAGCTCAGCGACGTGCTGTGAAACAGAGCACCGTAGGTGCGGGTCGCGGGGCTGGCGTACGACGTTTCTAAGCCGTCACGCAGCAGGTGACGCTGCATCTGCAAGGACGTTGAGGTGCTGCGCTCCACGCCGCCATCGTCATGCTCTGCGTGGGCTCGCCGCAAGGCGCGGGCCGCCGACTGATGCCGATCCGGGCAGGCCTCCTGTTCACCGGCAAATTCTAGGCGTAGATCGGAGAAGCTCCATGCCCTCTCGACTCGCACTCGCTGCCGCCATCATCGTCGCCTGCATCGCTGCATGTATCCCCGACTGGGATCCTCCCGGGGGCATGAGCTGCGCAGACGGGTGCAGCACGTCGTCGACGCAGGACACCGGCGTCGAACAGCCTGACGATCCGGAGGCTGGCGCCTGGCAGGCACCGAGCACGGCGAGCAGCGTCAGTCCCGGACGGCGTGGGCCCATGGGGCGCAGTTTAGCGCGCCCGGGGTCGGCATGGCTACCCCTGTGATCTTCGTCCTGGCGGCGCGGCCGGCTCAGGGAGGGTCCCGAGGCTAGCTCATTGGGGATTACCAGAGAGTAGCGGCGGGTCGGCAATACAGGGGCCGACCCGCCTCGGTAATCAGATCACGTTATGAGAGCACATACCGGCAAGAAGCGCGATGAAGACGATCCAGATCGTCTCTCGGTTCTTCATCGAACCCACTCTCTCCCGACTTTCAAAATCCGTCAAGCGCTGCCGAATTTGCAGCCAAACACCCAAGTAATAAACATTAGTTTATTCCAAGGAGTTTTACTTGGGTGGCTATCTCCTCGCGCGGGAGATGACCAAGAACTTGGAGTGCGTCGGGCCTTTCAGCTCCAGCGCAGCTCGGCGAGCGGCTCGGCGGCGGAGAACCGGCCTTGCGGCGAGCGGACCACGCGGCTGGCGGCCACGCCGGGGTCGTGGGTGTAGAAGGCCCAGCCGGACTCGGCGACGATCGTGGCGAGCAGGGCCTCCTTCTCGTCGATGAGCAGCTCGGGGAAGCGGTCGTAGCCCATCGTGATCGGGAGGTGGACCCACGGGACGCCGGGCACGAGGTCGCCCAGGAAGGTGACGGGACCCGCGGGGCCGGCGACGCGGGTGAGCATCAGGCCGGGGGTGTGGCCGCTCGAGTAGCTGAAGCTGTAGTCGGGGCCGAGGGTGTCGCTGTGGGCGCCGGTGACCTGTTCGAGTCGACCTGTCCCAAGGAGCATGTCCGTGAGGCCAGGGATGAAGGAGGCGCGGTCGCGCGGGTGGGGGTGCAGGGCGCGCTGCCAGGCCTCGGCGCTGACGATGTAGCGGGCGCGTGGGAACACCAGTTGCGGCGCCTGGCCTTCGGACCAGGCGGTGAGCAGGCCGCCGGCGTGGTCGAAGTGGAGGTGGGAGAGCACGATGATGTCGATGTCCTCGGGCTTGACGTGCAACGCGGCGAGCGAGCGCAGGAGCACGTGCTCGGGCTCCTGGACGCCGAAGCGGTCGCGCATCTTGGGCTCGAAGAAGGCGCCGATGCCGGTCTCGAGGAGCACGTGGCGGCCGCTGTCCTCGCGCACGAGCATGCTGCGGCAGGCCAGGCGGATGCGGTTTTACGGGTCGGGCGGGGCCCAGCCGGCCCATACGGCGCGGGGACAGTTGCCGAACATCGCGCCGCCGTCCAGGCGCTGGGTGTTGCCCTCGACCGAGAAGATCTGCACGCCCCGGGATAACACGCCGGCGGGCTCAGGTCAGCCTGCGGGCGTCGTCGTCGTCATTGTCGTTGTCGTCATCGTCGTCGTCATTTTCGTCGGGGGCGCGGGCGGTGGGCTCGAGCAGGCGGCGGGCCCGCCGCAGCCCACCGGACCGCTCCGTACTCACCCTCGCCCCCAAATTCCCGCATTGAACTGCTTAAGCCCTGAGGAGGTCGTGGTGGCCGTCGAGGTCGACGAGCGCAGTGGCCTGCGATCTGCACCCCGGGGCGCGCGAGCGCTCGGTGCAAGCGCAAAGTACTTTCTCTGGCCGAAGTGCGGATAAAGGGGCCAATTATAACCAGTGATACAGATTTGGAAACAGAACTGGAGCCGTCGGTGACCAGGCAATGCAGGTGAACGTAGAGGCCGAGGTCGCTGCGAAAGCGCTGGACGACCGTGACCACGCCCGCGTGCAACGACGCGACCGACGCCAGGCCGTGCTGCTGCTTCACGCCGCGCCGCATGTCCTGCATCACCGCCCGCGCCAGCCGCCCGGCGACCGCGGCCAGCAGCGGCGCGTCGTAGCCCAGGCGCACCGCCATCGCCTGCTTCGTGCCCCTCTGAGTGACGGGGCCGCCCCGCCGGTCCCGGGGCCCCGGTGGTATAAACTGCCCGTCTTGGCTGCGAGTCACCCACGACTCGCGCGGCAACGAGCTGCGTTAAGTCACGGGGGGGGGCTAGCGGGAGATTAAGAAATGGCCGAAGGTGGCGAGGTGATCGTGGGTCTCCATCACTGGCCGCGCCTGATGTTGCTGGGCGCGTGCCTATCGCTGAGCTGCACCGAACGGGCGCTGAACAATGAGATCGAGGCGCTCTGCGCGGATCACTGCGAGGTTCGCTTTGAATGTGGGTATAGCGACGATCTGCGCACTGTGGACGAGTGTGTCTCCGAGTGCGTGCCCAGCGTGCGGCGACAGCGCAGCGATTGCGCGGCCATCTTTGAGCTGATGGAGTGTTGGTCGCAGCTATCGTGCGATGATGCTGAGGCGTACTCTGTGGGCATTCACGAATACGCGAGGACGGGGATCAATCCGTCTGACTATCCTTGTAGCGACGAACTTATCGAAAAAATGATGAGCTGTTTTCCCGACTGATCGGGAGCGGCTCGCGGTGTGCGATCAGTTGGCGCGGCGTGCTCTGCCGCAAAAGGCGTGGTGTCTCGATGTTAAAAACTGCCACAATCGGCGCGGCCTTGCTGATGGGTGTCCCCCTGATTGCCGTGACCTCCTGTATTATCAAAGAGAACTGCGTCTATACGCCAAAGGTGGGGCATCCGTGGCGGGTGACCATCACGGCGACGGTCCTACGCAACGGCCAGCCGGACCTCGTCGAGGGCGTCAGCGACGAGTGCTACTCCGACGAGGACAGCGCCATCCTTACGGCCAACGACCCCGGTGACCAGCAGAACGCCGCCCTTCGCAACCAGTTGCTCGGCAACGCGCAGGTGGACTGCGTGGAGAAGACCTCGGGGCCGGAGTATACGGAGGTCAAGTGCAATCCCTTCGACGTGGAGTTCGATGGCATTGTCCAGTTCATGGAGCTCGCCGGCACCTGTCCACAGGCGATCGAGAACGGCCTGGAGGGCACCAAGCTCAAGAAGAATGCGATGTGTCCGGATAAGCCGGCGGACGACGCGGGCGAGGAGGAGGAGACGACGACGGGCGGCGAGACGGGAGCCGAGACGGGAGTACCGACGACGGGAGGCGGCTTGTTCGCTCTCGCGGAGTCCGACCTCGCCGCGATGCTCACGTGCGACGGATACACCTGTCACGTGTCGCAGGCGTTCATTGACATGGTCCTCACCGATCCAGCGGCGCTGCTCGACGATTCCACCCGCCTGCGCGAAAAGACCCGGAACGGTCAGATCATCGGGATGAAATTCACCGGGGTCACCGCGGGGAGCCTCGCGGACCGGCTCGGCTTTCAAAGCGGCGAAGTCATCGTCGCCGTCGACGGGCTTCCATTCCGCAACCTCGACGAGTTCGTCGCCGCCGCCGCGGAGATCTTCGACGCGGAGACGGCCACCGTGACGACGGAGCGCGGCAATCAACTGATCGAGCACGTGTTCATCCGCGACTGAGCCGGACAGTCGCTTCATCGCGG
>Ga0105046_10004419_pt1 | contig 22401 bp, 20 predicted proteins | sample MAT03_FD_78385 | JGI IMG/M metagenome (GOLD analysis project Ga0105046, IMG submission 78385) | Freshwater microbial communities from Lake Fryxell liftoff mats and glacier meltwater in Antarctica - MAT-03 (megahit assembly) | ecosystem: Environmental > Aquatic > Freshwater > Ice > Liftoff...
AGCAGAATTCTGTTCAATATGTATTCGTAAAACCTAAACAATTATTAAAAAACCGAAAAGGAAGATTTCTAACTCAAATTTCACATGCATACAATCAGCTTTTTATCTTGCGAATTATGTAACATATTCATTTAATTATGTAAAAACATTCATTTAATTCTGTAACTCATTTTGAGTTGTAAGTTCTTAATTTTGACGAGATCAAGTTATTAAAATCCATGATTAACAATTACTGAGTCTAGAAGTTATTGGGAACTAAAAAAAAAATATAGCAAAATGAAAAAATTAATTGTAATGTTGTTACTATTGTCAGGATTATTTAATTCCAATATTTTTGCACAGGAAAAATATGGAAAAACTTTAAACTTGGGTTTAGGATTAGGAGGGTATTCAGGATACTATAAATATTCAGGACGTACCTTGCCAGTGTTTAACATCAATTACGAATTTGATGTGGCTAAGAATTTTACTTTAGCCCCTTTTGTCAGCTTTTTTACTTTTTCTAATAATTATTACTGGGGAAATAAAAATCATCCTGAAAGGTATTACAGTTACCGCGCAACTGTAATACCCATTGGTGTAAAGGGTGCGTACTATTTTGATGAGTTGTTTAAAGCTAATACGAAATGGGATTTTTACGCCGCTGGTTCCCTGGGATTTGCAATTGTTAATGCGCAGTGGGAAGGAGGGTACGAAGGTGATAAGGATTATTATCATGGACCAAACTCAGTCTTGATTGATTTGCATTTTGGAGCAGAATACCATTTTAACAGCAGGGTAGGAGCTTTTCTTGACTTATCAACTGGTGTATCAACAATAGGTTTGGCTATTCATGGCAAATAGGAAGAAAGAGGGATGCTACAATAAGTATTTTTAATAGTTCATAAGCGGCGAGTAGTTATTTATTTGAGTTTAATTCAATGGAAAGAGCCATATACAGGTATAGCCAACTTAAAGATAGCTCTGAAACTGCTACCTGTAGTATATGAATACTGAATTATTACGGCTAATTATATGATATTCGGAATTTTGCAATAGTTATTTCTTATCATGTTTGAACAATGCAGTCAAAATTGCGGCTTGTTTAAATAAATCATTAGGGATAAGTTGAATTTTTTGCTTACGGGTATTTTATTTATAACAGCCTTGGTAATATGGAACAAATCCAAGGTTTCACAATAACATTTACTACTGATATCCACATTTTCTTATCCCAATGTGTGGATTAGATTTCTCAAAAAATTGTCTTTTTTTTACACTTATTCTATAACATATCTAAATAGGTAATGGCACGCTTTTAGAATAGAAATTTGACGAAGGGTTGCTCTTTCTGTGTAAGATTTGCCAAGCAAATAAATAAACGTTTGATGAATCTAACCAAGAATTCGAAGCAACTCATTTGTAAGTTAAATCACCAAATCATTATTAATTAATTAAAAAAACTAAAAAAATGGAAAATTCAAGAAATGAAAACGGAGTGCACAATAATGAGACTTCAGAAAAAAGATTATTGACAGGCATGTTTCGTGATCGTGAAAGTACTGAAAACGTTTACAATACCCTACACGAAAGAGGGTATTCAAAAGACGACGTTAACTTGATCATGTCTAATGAAACAAGAAAAACTCATTACAATGAAGATGGGGCTGAGCAAACTGAAATCGGAACTAAAGCAGCTGAACATGCCGGTAAAGGCTCTGCTATTGGAGGTACAATAGGTGCAATAGCAGGTGTAATTGCTGCAATTGGAACTAGTGTGGTCATTCCCGGATTGGGAATTTTGATTGCAGGACCATTAGCTGCAGGATTGGCCGGAGCCGGAGCGGGTGGATTAGCAGGGGGTGTAATTGGTGCCTTAGTTGGTTCCGGGATACCTGAAGCAAGGGCCAAGTTATATGAATCAGGCATCAAAGAAGGCAGTGTGGTTATTTCGGTAATTCCAAAAAATGAAGAAGATGCCAAATATTTAGAAAGCAATTGGAAAACAAACCGAGGCGAAGAAATTCACTGGTAAAAATTAATAACGCTTTATACAAGGGATTTTAACAAATCCCTTGTATATTTAAATAACCATAACATAACAAATCAAAAAATGAAAATTATTAACAACATTAAATCAAAACTTGTATATTCTTTTTTTATTTCCGGGATGGTATTCCTTACTACATCTTGCTCGGATAATAAAACTGATGATTCAAAAGAAGTTGCACAACAAGAAAATATGGCAAAAATGGATACTACCGGTCAAGCTATTGTGGTAGTCGAAAATGACGATTATACTAAATTTTTAATGGACGCAGCTGAAATTCAATTAGAAGAAATCAGCTTAGGGAAATTAGCTCAACAAAAAGGCAATTCTCCTCATGTCAAGGAATTAGGCAGAATGATGGAAGAAGGGCACACCAAAACTTTGGACGAACTAAAAATACTGGCGCAATCAAAGTCAGTTTCCATACCTGCTTCAATCACTGAAGACTCAAAAGATGCGTATGAAAAACTTGAAAAGAAATCAGGAAATGATTTTGGCATAGCATATAGCCAAATGATGGTTGAACATCATAAGGATGCCATTAAATTATTTGAAAAAGCATCAACCGAATCTGAAGATCCGGATATCAGAAATTGGGCTTCTATGAATCTTCCTTCCTTAAGGACACATCTTAAACATGCTGAAGAATGTAAAATAGAATGTGACAAAATGAAGTCATAGTTTTACATCGTTAGAGTTTCTGAGTTTTTTGAAAAATCTAAACCTGCAAAAGATTAACCGGACTGAAGTAGCAGTCCTTTAATATATGCAGAAAAGATAGAAATGAAAGGTGCAAATTAAATTTTCAAATTGAATCATTTTAAAAGTGCAGTGAACAATGTTTACTGCACTTTTTTATTAATACCTCCATTAAGAAAGCAAAAAAGCGCAACATATAACATTGGGAGTTGCTTTCAATAATAATTTGTAACAATTATTATTCGCCTAAACCCGTTGGTATATTTCTTACCTAACTAATAGCTTTGAAGGCTTTTTGAACTCTAATGGTAGAAATGTTTGCTTTATAAGAATGCACCACTTTTCGACACATTGAGGGGCCTTAGTTTTTGCCCTTCTATTACTTCTTTTACATTGATGGATATTCCGAGTACTATTCCATCATACACTTGTAATACCATGCATTACAACTGATTTGAATAATCAATTGGAGAGATCAAATTCGACAATTCACCCAAACCCCTTTTCAGAGAAAATCAATTTGGCAAACTTAACAGGTTTAGAAGTATATTTTTTATTTAATACTCTTGTACAAGTGATTTGGAAAGGAAAAAATATTCAATCACATGATTTTGCAAGTTTGACTAACGAGATTTATTTCTTGAAAGTAGCTTCAAATAGTGGTGAGCAAACCATTAAAATGATTAAAAACCAGTGACGAGAAGGGCAGCATTTAGCACTTGATACTTGGTAGGTGCTGCTTCATTTCCTTTCCCGTTCCGGTGTATGCGGGCAAAGGCAGATTTGTAGTTAAAGGGAATTTAGTTTTTCCCCGCCTGAATTATAAAGGGGGCAGGAAATTAAGTTTCGTTATGAGAGCCTTACACATTTGCAAGAGGCAAAATCGTTATGTTGTGAAATAACTTCGATTGTCACAACTTTCTTTAAAAACGTATCTCAAGAATTAATTTTCCGAAGTGTTATTACGCATCATAAAACTCGGTAACCGACAGCCGGCTTTAGGAAGGTTTTATTAGCTTCAAAACTTTTGGCTGCTCGGCCGGCTGGAATCTCCGTGAATTCTTAGTCCGGACTTGTTTCAACATTAGATCATTGTGAGTCATTACATATTGACACCTGTAATATATTAACATTAGGGAAAATTGTCCACCACATTTCCACTTTTATCCAATTTACAACGACATATCCTCACCTTTGTGACGTCAAGAATGACAATTAATTTTTAAAAATAGAAAGATCGACAAAACTGCAATGAATTATTTGCAAAACTTAACATGAGTACCCGTTGATTTTCCGGTTGCATCTGCCATATACCATTGATACTTAATGGCGAAACCGAACTGATTTTATAAATAGACGATAAGAAGTAAAACAATTCCTTAAAAGCAAATGGGAAAAGGAATTAGATTATAAACTTAAAAAAGAGTTATGGGGTTTTCGTGAAAACCGTATGGCTGTTCGCTTTGAGTATGAATGGCACGATCGAACAGGGCAATGGTTTCGTAGTAATGGAAACGAATTATGGGAATTTGACGAAAATGGTTTGATGAAAAGGCGCTATTCCAGCATAAACGATTTGGCAAGTGATGAAATGGACCGAAAACTAAAATTATAACTATGCCTATTGAGTATCAAAAAGGGCGGATTTGCAGCCAGTCAAGTAAATGGACTTTGGCAATGCAGCCAATTCATTACATCCGGGCACAGATCGAGCTTACCGACTCATAAGCCGTCCAAGTGTTTGGTTAATTTGCCCACCCCACCCACCGCCACAAAAGCAAACCCCTAAAGAGCCAATTCTTCACCCTTTTTGAGAATTGTTAAAATTTTGTTTATATTTGTAGCTCAATGCTTAAAAAGTACACAGCCATATTATGGATGACCATTGCCTATGCAATCCTGCTTGGCCATAGTATCATTCCCCACCACCACGAACACCACCACGATGTAACCGAGCATCATCACTCAAACCATCACCATGATGATGATGCCGACAATGGAGACCTTAATCATCCTTTCACGCACTTCACTCATTCGGCTGACTGTTTCAATTTCACCAACTCACACAACTTCACTAATACATTTTCAAAGCAACAAATGAAATTTGTTGCTATTTTGCCCGACAATTTTTTAGCATGTAAGTTTAACATTCCGCCTTTACTGCACAAACCACCTGCGGAACATCACCCTTACATTTCGCCTCATTCCCTTTCTTCGGGATTACGGGCTCCTCCTACTTTTATCTGCTAGCAAGTTTTCCTTTCGGGAAGCGAATACCTTTTGCGTTGCAAAATGCGAATGGTGAATTTGCGTTTTATTCATTTTCAAACTAAAATCTAACACAATGAAAAGATCAATCATTATACTTTCAATTGCAATAATCTTATTTGCGGGATGCACAGATAAAAAAGAAGATGATCACAGTGCCATTCACCAACATGATGATGGTTCTGTTCATCAAAATCATGAGGAAAAAAACGAAATAAAACAAGAAGAATTCATTGTTCCGGTTGATACAGCTTTACAAAAAGTTGATTCTATGCATGAACATACACATGATGAACATGGCCATCCTCACAAACATTAATCAAACCAATAAAATGATAACGATGAATAGAATCATTTCAACAATAGCATTAACAGCTATACTTTTTGCAAGTTGCAAAAACAAAACTGAAGAGCAACCGCATGAGCATGGATTAGCACCGATTGCTTACACGCTTTACTCAGACAAATACGAAGTATTTGTAGAGTTTAAACCGTTGATAATGGGCAACACCTCAAAATTTGCTGCCCACTTTACAATTCTTGGCGAACACTTTATGCCTTTAACAGAAGGTTCTGTTACCCTCAGTTTAATTGTGGATGGTAAGGGCATCAAACAAACAGCAGATGCACCAAGTGTACCGGGTATTTATCTCTTGGCGCTTAACCCCACAATTGCAGGAATTGGAAAATTGGTGTTCAACATCAAAACAAAAAACTATACTGATGAAATAACCATTGATAACATAAAAGTGTATGCCGATGAAAAAACTGCATTAGCGGAACAACCCGAAGAGAGCGAAAACAACGATATCGCTTATTTGAAAGAGCAGGCATGGAAAGTAGAATTTGCAAATGCACCTGTTAGAATGCAATCGTTCAGCAGCATTATTAAAACAAGCGGACAAATCCTTTCAGCACCCGGCGATGAAATGATAGTAACCGCAAAAGCAAGCGGCATTGTTATGTTTACTGGAAACAAAACCATCATAGGTTCAGAAGTGAATTCCGGGACAGCTTTGTTTACCATTTCAGGTGGCGATTTAACCGAAGGGAATATTGATGCAAGCTATAGAGATACAAAAGCGAATTACGAAAAAGCAAAAGCAGATTTTGGCCGTGCAAAAGAAGTGGTGAAAGACAAAATCATTTCTGAAGCGGATTTTCAGGATACCAAACTAAAATTTGAAAATGCACAAACAGCTTTCAACATAATTGCAAAAAACTATTCTGGAAACGGGCAAATCATTTCATCTGCAATGAGCGGGTTTGTAAAAAACATTTTTGTAACTGAAGGGCAATTTGTAGAAATAGGAATGCCATTAGCAACCATTTCAAAAAACAAGAAACTCATTTTGCAAGCCAATGTTTCCCAAAAGTATTTCAATAATCTTTCTGCAATCACCTCGGCTAATTTCAAAACAGCTGACAATGAAAAAATATACAACACACAAGAATTAAATGGAAAAGTAATTTCCTACGGGAAAAGCGCTTCAACAAATTCACCTTTCATTCCTGTAACCTTTGAAATTGATAACAAAGGAAATATTTTTTCTGGCTCTGTTGCAGAAGTATATTTAATATCATTTCCAATTGCTGATGCAATGGTAATTCCTGTTTCAGCATTGATTGAAGAACAGGGAAATTTCTTTGTGTATGTGCAGACCGGAGGAGAAAGTTTTCAAAAACGGGAAGTGAAACTCGGAGCTACTGACGGATTAAATGTGCAAATTCTATCGGGAGTTTCAGAAGGTGATAGGGTTGTAACTAAAGGAGCGTATCAAATTAAACTATCTACCGCATCAGGCACATTGCCTGCACACGGACATGAACATTAAAAGGAAATAACTATGTTAAACAGAATTATAGATTTCTCACTCAATAACCGGCAGCTAGTTGTAGTTGCATCGGTTTTATTAATCGTGTTTGGTTCGTTTGTAGCAACCCGAATGGAAGTAGATGTATTCCCCGACCTCACCGCACCTACCGTTGTTGTGCTTACCGAAGCTCACGGAATGGCTCCCGAAGAAGTGGAAAAACTTGTAACATTTCCTATTGAAACATCCGTGAACGGCGCAACGAATGTTCGCAGAGTTCGCAGTTCATCATCCGCAGGAATTTCAATTGTGTGGATTGAGTTTGAATGGAACACCGATATTTTTAAAGCACGGCAAATTGTGAACGAAAAAATAATTGCTGTTGCCGAAAAACTTCCGCAGGGAGTTGGAAATCCTACTATGGCTCCCCAATCTTCTATTATGGGCGAAATCATGCTTATTAGTTTAACAGCCGACAGCACTTCACAAATGGACTTGCGAACCATTTCCGACTGGACAATCAGACCGCGATTATTAGCAACAGGTGGCGTTGCGCAAGTGGTTGTTATCGGTGGTGAATACAAACAATATCAAATTCTCGCGTCGCCGCAAAAAATGAATTACTACCAGGTTTCGCTATCTGAATTATTGAAAGCTTGCGAAGAAGCAAACGGAAATTCTTCAGGCGGTTTCATCAACGAATACAGCAATGAGTACATTGTAAAAGGAATTGGCAGAACAAGTGATTTGGATGAATTGGGAAAATCGGTAATCAAAACCATAAATGGCAACATCATAAAAATTGAAGATGTTGCAGAAATTAAAATTGGTGCAGCACAAAAAATTGGAGATGGTTCTTTAAAAGGAAGACCCGCAATCATCATGACTGTAATGAAACAACCTGCAACCAACACATTAGAACTCACCGCAAAAATTGATGAGGCCATTGCCGAAATGCAAAGCAATTTGCCCAAAGACATTCACATTAATACAAACATTTTCCGTCAGGCTGATTTTATAAATGCATCTATCAGTAACATTCAAAAAACACTTTTAGAAGGAAGTATTTTTGTCGTTATCATTTTGTTTTTATTTTTGATGAATTGGCGGGCAACCGTTATTTCACTGTTAGCAATTCCAATTTCTTTAATTGTGGCTATTCTTACTTTAAAATGGTTGGGTTTTACTATCAACACCATGAGTTTAGGAGGAATGGCAATTGCCATCGGGGCATTAGTTGACGATGCAATCATTGATGTAGAAAATGTTTTCAAGCGCCTAAAACAAAACGCAGTCAAACCAATTGCAGAGCGCACCGACAAACTCAAAGTAATATTTGACGCATCGGTTGAAATCCGAACTTCTATCATCAATGCAACCTTCATCATCATTGTTGCATTTGTTCCGCTTTTCTTTTTATCAGGCATGGAAGGAAAATTACTTGCTCCACTTGGCATTGCATTTATTGTTTCACTTTTTGCTTCGCTCATAGTTTCAATTACACTCACTCCCGTTTTAGGAAGCTACCTTTTAACCGATGAAAAAATGTTGCAAAAACAACATGGCGAAAGTTGGTTAGTGCAGCGACTGCAAAACATCTACACCGACTCATTAATAAAAGTAATGAGTTGGAAAAAAACTGTCATAGCGGTTTCGTTAGTATTATTTGTAACAGCACTTTTTACCATGGGCCAATTGGGAAGAAGTTTCTTACCTGAATTTAACGAAGGTTCTTTAGTGATAAGTGCAGTTTCAATACCTGGGATATCATTGGAGGAAAGCAATAAAATAGGAACAGCAGTAGAGAACGCTTTGCTTTCAGTTCCCGAAATACAAATCACCACACGAAGAACGGGCAGGGCAGAATTGGACGAACATGCACAGGGTGTAAACGCTGCCGAAATTGATGCCCCTTTTGTTTTGTTGGAAAGAAGCCGCGAAGAATTTTTGGAAGATGTGCGTGAGAAACTCAAAGACGTTACAGGTGCAAACATCACCATCGGACAACCTATTTCACACCGCATTGACCACATGCTTTCAGGAACTCGTGCAAACATTGCCATAAAACTTTTCGGATCTGATTTGAATAAGCTCTTTTCACTTTCAAATGAAATTAAAAATGAAATCCAATCAGTAAACGGTTTAGTTGATTTAAGTGTGGAGCAACAAGTTGAAATTCCTCAGTTGCAAATCAAAGCCAAGCGTGATATTTTAAATCATTACGGAATTACCATCGGAGAATTTAATGAATTTGTTGATGTGGCGTTTGCCGGCGAAAAAGTTTCGGAGATATATGAAGGCAGCAAAACATTTGATTTAATCCTTCGCTTTGACGATGCCAACAAAGGTAAAATTGAAAACATAAAAAATGCAATGATTGATGCACACGATGGACAAAAAATTCCATTGCATTATGTGGCAGATGTTGTAAGCACGACAGGACCGAATACAATCAACAGAGAAAATGTGCAACGCAAAACCGTTGTTAGTGCAAATGTTGCAGGGCGCGACCAAAAAAGTGTAGTGCAGGATATTCACAAGATTATTAACGAAAAAATAGTACTTCCCGAGGGGTATCACATTGAATATGGAGGACAATTTGAGGCTGAGGCTGAAGCATCAAAAACATTAATAATATCTTCACTACTTTCAGTACTTGTAATTTTTCTTTTACTTTTTCAAGAATTCAAGAATATAAAAATGGCAAGCATCATTTTGCTCAATCTTCCGTTGGCATTAATTGGAGGCGTGTTCAGCATATATTTCACAAGCGGCATAATGAGCATTCCATCCATCATTGGTTTCATTACCTTGTTTGGAATTGCTACCCGAAACGGAATTTTATTGGTATCACAGTACAAAACATTAAAAGAGGAAGGACTGAATTTATACGACACCATCATCACGGGTTCAAAAGACAGATTAAGTCCCATTTTAATGACTGCACTCACAGCAGGACTTGCACTCATACCACTTGCCATTGCGGGAGACTTACCCGGCAACGAAATCCAAAGCCCTATGGCAAAAGTTATTTTGGGAGGACTGCTCACGTCAACACTGCTAAACATTTTTATTGTGCCTGTTGTATATTATTTGTCAAACTTGTCTGCCGAACAGGCAGACGCTAAATAAGAATTGAAATGAAAAACACAATAATTGTTATAACATTATGTTTATTTACATTTGGCATAAATGTAAAGGCTCAATCTACAATAGAAACAGTGCTCATTGAAGTTGCCAGAAACAACAAAGCCATACTGGCAAATACTCAATTTTATGAAACCCAAAAGCTCCAATATAGAATAGGATTAACCCCAAACAACCCTACTGTGGAATATGATTATTTATTCGGTAGCCCTGTAGGAACTGGCAACCAAACCGATTTAACTGTTGCGCAGTCATTTGATTTTCCAACGACATACATTAAAAAAAATCAGCTGGCAAATCAGCAAATCATACTTGCAGAATTTCAACTCACATCAAAACGGCAAAATGTTTTGCTCGATGCAAAAAAAGTCTGCATCGAATTAGTATATCTTAATAAGCTGCAAATTCAAATCGCACAATTAAAACAGAACACTCAAAAATTGTTGTCAAATTTTCAAACCAAATTAAATATAGGCGAAGGAAATATTTTAGAAGTAAATAGGGCACAACTCCAGCTTATTGAAATCAAAAAGCAATTTCAGGAAAACACTTCCGCCATTGCACAGCTCAACCAACAACTCACATCTCTAAACGGAGGAAATCAAATAATATTCACCGACACCATTTATCCGTTGCTACCAAATATTCCCTCATTTGAACAATTGGAAAATGAATACGAAAATGCTGACCCATTAAGGAAAAGTTTATTGCAGGAAAGACTCATCTCACAGAAGCAAATGGAAGTAAGCATAGCAATGTGGCTACCAAAAATTGAAGCGGGTTACCATTATCAGGGCATCTTGGGTCAAACCTACAGCGGAATTCACACAGGCTTTTCAATACCGCTGTGGGGAAATAGAAACACTGTAAAATTTCAAAAATCAAAAATGCTTTTTGCTGATTTGGAATTGCAGAACCACCGCAATGAACACTATTATGAAATAAAACAGCTATATGAAAAATACATAAACCTAAAAATCACACTCATCGAATATCAAACCATATTTGATACACTCAACAACTCAGCTTTGCTAAGCAAAGCATTTTCACTCGGACAAATTTCCACTATTGAATATTTCATGGAAACCAATTATTACAGCACCGCATTCAAGAATTATTTGCAAACCGAAAAGGATTATTACCATGCAATTGCTGAGTTGTACAAATACCAATTGTAGATGAAGATATTCACCAAACTCAAACGACACAGCTATAAATGACAGCGCATTTGAACTTATTTTTGGGCTTGCACACACACACCGTTAAACTCAGTAAAAGCAAAAAAGTGTGTCATCCACCACTCTCTTTAACCACAAGCGGGAAACAATCTTAAGTAGCCATTTTGGTGACAACCGTTCTGAGATTTCTTCGTTGCCGGAGATTGGATCAAACGCATTACATTTTGCATCAGTTTAACACTATGGCTTTGACTTACTCCGAATAAATATTTGACCAAATTTCAACATGTGAGTTTCGAATGAATTTTAGCACAAAATTTCTGATACACCGCCAAAGTGTGGTGTGAATGAACAAACAGTTGTATTTTATGAGTGAGCGTCAAAGTCATTATGTACTTTAAGGAATTTACACAATTCATGCTGGAAACGCACAGGATCTTCATGTAAAATTTGCTTCTCCAATGAACCAAAGGAGAGCTGGTTTTGGACGATAGGGGTAAATGGCTATATAGCTGATGGGTTTGATTCAAATTTACATTGTATAGCGCAGCTTTTTGAATCAATTATCTGAAATAATTAGCAATTTATTGCGGAAATGAGTATTTTCACAACTTGTCGTTCTTCTAGAGAGTTTGACGTTAGGGCAAGCTATAAAGATAGACCACTATATAATTAAAGGTTGCAACTGAAAAATATGTATTATGGCTGCAAGGAAAATTAAAAAATTATTTTAATCTGAAGTTTAAGAAAATATACAATTAGGAATTAAAGGTAGTTGACATTGAACGATATGGAAATACAAAAAATCCGAATAAAGGATTTTGCTTACGAATTGCCGGAAAGTAGGATTGCCAAATATCCATTGAAAGAGCGGGATTCAAGTAAATTATTAATTTATCATGACGGTAATATTTCTGAAGATATATACAGAAACATTGAAAAATATATTCCTGAGAAGTCCCTGCTAATTTTTAATGACACAAAAGTTATTCATGCAAGAATTCATTTTCAAGACCCTCTAGGTGGGAAAATTGAAATTTTCTGTTTAGAGCCTGCTGAATATAACCCGGAACCTGCTTTGCTAATGGCACAAAATAAAAGTGTTAAATGGAAATGCTTCGTTGGTAGAGCGAAAAAATGGAAAGAGAAAATTCTTAAACGTAAAACAGATTGTTTCACCATCACTGCAGAAATATTAGAAAGAGCTGGTGATACTTTTATAATAGAGTTTAGTTGGAAACCCGAGGACTTGACTTTTGCGGAGATTCTTGAACAGATTGGTCAAGTGCCAATTCCCCCATATCTCAAAAGAGAAACTGAGGAAATTGATATAGACAGATATCAAACTGTTTATGCTAAAAAACAGGGTTCAGTAGCAGCACCAACAGCAGGGTTGCATTTTACTAATCGTATTTTTGAAGCTTTGCTTTTGAAGGGAATAAAAAACGATTATGTAACACTTCACGTCGGCGCAGGAACTTTCAAGCCCATAAAAGGTGAATCGATACAAAAACATGAAATGCATTCAGAGTGGATTGATGTTAAAATTGAAACTATTGAAAATGTTTTGCATCATTTAAATCGAGCCGAAGACAAAGGAAAAATAATAGCAGTTGGAACTACTTCACTTAGAACTCTTGAATCACTTTATTGGATGGGTGTAAAAGCAAACAGCAATTTAAATACAAATCTTCAAGATTTAGAGATAAAGCAATGGGATCCCTATCAAATAAAAAATGATTTGAATGCAATTGTAGCTCTTAACTCATTAGTGTCTTGGATGAAACGAAATAGAAAGCAAAGGTTAGTTTGTAAAACTCAAGTTATTATTATTCCAACGTATAATTTAAAAATTGTTGATGCACTTATTACTAATTTTCATCAAACAAATTCAACCTTACTTCTTTTAATTGCAGCAGTTACCGGTAAAAATTGGAGAATAATATATACTTATGCATTAGACAATAATTTCAGATTTCTTAGTTACGGCGATGGGAGTTTGCTTTTCAAAAAGAAAAACTGACAATATAAAATAAAGAGATCCTAATAGTACACACATCCCTAATAGCGATTTGGCTTTAAGGCGGCTCATAAACTTTTAAGAAGCATTTCTGCTAAAGCGAACATTTTTTCTTCGTATTAACGTTAGCCCTAAAATCCACCAAATTGCGAAGACTAAAAGCCTAAGTGTTTTGAAAGACGCTTAATATAAGCCAGTTTGTATTCTTCTCAAGTGATGCTTGATCATACCCGGCTAAGGGTTATTATCTGTTTCCCGAAACAAACATTTAGGTGCTCAATTCGACTATTACTCTCTTAACTAGTTGTAGCAAATATTGTTAAAGCTCCTTTTCCGCTTTGGCTTTTGCCAATCCGGCTTTGTTAACATAGTTCACAGCTAAGTGGTATAAAATATTTATAAATAGTTAAATTTCTAGATAACTTCAAATGAAAGTAGCTGAAAAACACTTAATTCTGATTGATATTATATGAAGCTTTTGTTAAATTATCTTCTAAAATTTGTACAAAGTAAAACTTTTTTAATCGAGCCCTTGTTATGAACCTATAATCTTAAAAAAATAGAAATTATGAAAAAAGTATTTGTCGTTTTATTCTCACTTGTATCAACGGTCGCATTCAGTCAAACTAAAGACGTGGTTGACATCGCCATCGGATCAAAAGATCACACAACTCTTGTAGCTGCTGTTCAAGCTGCAGATTTAGTTACCACATTAAAGGGCAAAGGTCCTTTTACTGTATTTGCTCCTACCAATGCAGCTTTTGAAAAGTTGCCAGCAGGAACAGTAACAAATTTATTAAAGCCCGAAAACAAAGCTCAGTTGTCGAAGATTTTAACTTACCATGTGGTAAGTGGAAATTTAGATGCTGCTGCCGTGGTAGCTGCTATCAAAAAAGGAAAGGGAAAGGCTGTTTTAACGACGGTTAGTGGAGGAAAATTGACTGGATCTTTAGATGGAGATAAAGTTAAATTGACTGATGAAGCCGGCAATTCTGCTTATGTAATTGTAGCAGATTTAAAAGGCAGTAATGGTGTGGTACATGTAGTTGATGGAGTTCTTCTCCCGAAGTAAGAACAATCCAATCACAGTTAAAAGCTCTTTGAAGAAATTCAAAGGGCTTTTTTTAGGCCTTTATTTTGGTAAAGGTCTGAAGATGAGGCACTGTAAGGATTTTAATAGCTACAAATGCAGTTGCATTAAATCTAGCTCAGTAGTCGAAAGGGCCCCGGCAAAAGCCTCGCGTGAATGCGGGGCTTTTTTGTATTATTCGATGCCTGCCCTGAGCTTGTGTAGAAATGTGAAGTTCACCAACCGGCAACAATACCACAGCCACAATATTGGTATTTCCATATGAGAACACTTACTTTTGTACCTGACCCTAAGAGCTCATTCGAGCCATCGACAAATCGACAAGCTCAGGGCAAGCCCAGCACCTTTATGGAAGCTACGATGTAAGGAGGAGAGGTAAAAGTCACACACATGCACCGAAAATTCGGGGTGGAGAGGAAATTGGGGTGAAATTCTTGCGAGTTAACCGGTTTATTAAATTATTTATAAACGATCATGATTCATTCGAAATTTAAACTCGGGACCCTGATAGCTTTCAATTTCTGTCTGGTCTTACTTATTCTTTTAGTGGCTGCTATTTTTATGTTTTCCGGAAACATTACCGGCGATTCAATGCTTCCATTTGTGTTTATTATGTTACTTATAATTTTTATTTTCGTCTGGCTAGTTTGGGGAGAGATGAGGACAAAGATTTTGAAAGTTGGAATTGAAAAAGATCGAATAGGTGTAACCAATTTTCAAGGTCTTGGCAATTTAAAAATAGTTTTATTTTCGGAAATAGATGGTTTCAAAACATGTGTATTGCCATCAGAGTATAAAGATTATGAATATTTGTACCTCATCAAAAATGGACAGAAGATCATTAAGCTTTCGGAATTTTATCACAAAAACTACGCCGAACTAAAAAACGAAATATCAAAAAAGTGCAAGAACCTTGGAATTGAAAAATTCAGTTTAGGTCGAGTAATTAAGGAGTTGTTTTCTTGAAATTATTAAGAGAGTAAATATATGGGTTTTAAAGAAAAGTTTATAGAGGAGGTAATTTCATACAAGTGACTATGGAAACTAAAATAGAGAATCGCAAGTTTTATTGAGTCTGGCAGCGATCTATGTTCACAAACCTTCTATCGTGGTTCAAAAACACGTTTAAAAGAAGTTGATTAAATTGAAATTGGCTTTAACTCAAACTTTGGAAAGGAGATAGGGCGAAGTATATAATACCATACGTTCACTTAGGAAACGGCTGTTTGTAGTGCTGAACTGGCTTTAGGTGATGGATCAGATAGGATTTATTTAGTAAAGCCAACCGCCACAATTCAAGACGATCCCTTTTTAACTGATAAGAAGTTTCCAGTTAATCCGACAAAGTCCTATCGTTCACAGCATCCCTTTATAGCCGTGCTGGAGATTACAGATTGTTAACGACACTCTCCAGAACAACATAATACAATGAAGAAATCCTGCAGGGAATAAAGCAGCTTGGAATAGAAGCAATAGAACATTAATTAATCTAAGTAATTTACGTCCGCAAGGGCTAATTCAAAAAAATTAAGGGCAGCTTCTGATCGAAATCGAAGGTGTGAAATATTTATTAAACTATACTTTTGCACTTGTTTTTATATAGCTGAAGGGCAGAATATAGGCAACTCCTTGAGCACTTTTTTATCTTCTTCTAAAGAAGATTCCGCCAAAGTCAATACACTCAATGAACTTAGTTCAGCCTATAGAAATTTAAATTCAGACTCGTCTTTTTATTTTCTGACCAATGCAATCACGCTCGCAACGAAACTTAATTACAAAATGGGAATTGCCAATACGATAAGAAAAATGGACCAACCGGATACGCTTCGCAAACAAATAGGTGTTGGAATTTTTCCGAAATACAAAAATTATCCTGTATGGCGTTAGATTTAGCGAAATCGGAGCTTTTGCAAAAATTCATTCAGGCTTCGTTCTTATGCATGAAAATATAACAAAAAGAGTAATATATCACAAAATCTCAATGAGAATTATAGCGAAGCTTATGGTTTAACATTTTTTGGTTTGAGCTATAGGTTTAAGTAATTGGGCTGAATACATCTAATGGAATTATATTCAGGATGTATAAGCCGAAGTTGAATGATTTGAAAATGTGATAAATGCACTAAACTTGCAGGAACTGGAAGGGAAGGATACAAGTTGAAGTTCCCTATTTTACCCGATTGTATGCTCATCGTTTTCGAAAAAAACCTTTTGAAATCATCTCTGAAAGCTATAAATGAAGGAATTATGTAACTTTTTCATGAAATTATGTAATGGTTTTGCTTTTTAATTTACTCAACTTTACAGTGTAGATTGTTAATAATCTATATTTTTTGCAATATCCAACAAGCTTTATATAAGACTAGGGATATGTGTAAGATGGGTTTGACTACAGGGTGGCATCGCGATTAACAAATTTAAAGCGTTATTCTTAATAAAATAAAATCCAATAAATATTTTCATGAATACTAAAAAAATTTTGAACGCAAAGCCGTTAAGAAAAGACTATGTGACCATCTTTCCAGATAAGTATGCGATGAAAAAGCATTTTGAAACTGTTTTGCAATTTGATAAAGAACGTCAGTCAGTTATACTCCAGAGCATCGGCGATGGTGTTATTGCGACTGACATTGAAGGAAACATAATACTGATGAATCCGGTGTCTGAAAATCTTACAGGTTGGAAATCTGAAGATGCGGAAGGCAAACCAATATCTGACGTGTTTCATATTATCAATGAACAAACCAGGGAGTATTGCGAAAATCCGGTTGAAAAAGTTTTAAAAACAGGAAAAGTTGGCAAATTACCTCCGAACACAGCACTGATATCACGCAACGGTGAAAAAGAGTATTCCATTAGTGACAGTTGTTCACCGATTCGCGGCATAAAAGGAAATATGATGGGAGTTGTACTTGTCTTCAGAGATGTTACAAGACAAAAGCATGAGGAAGCCCATAAAGAAAAAATTACTGCTGATCTAATTGAGCGAAATAAAGACCATGAACACTTTGCCAGCATAATTTCTCATGACTTGAGAGCGCCTGTTTCAAATATAATAGGTTTGACGGCCTTGATAAATGATAAAAACCTTAATAAAGATGATAAAGAATATTTGGTGAATGCACTTACTACTTGTGCTGAAAGATTAGATGAGGTGATTAGTGATTTGAATGAAATTGTAAATGTGGGTAAACAATTAGGTAAAAAAAAGGAACATGTCTTTTTTTCAAAACTTGTTAGTGATATTCAAGATAGCATAGGGAACATTCTAGAAAATGTAAGTGCTCATTTTAATACGGATTTCAAGGAAGTAGATGAAATCTTCACGATTAAAAGTTACATGTATAGCATTTTTTATAACCTCATTTCAAACAGCATAAAATACAGAAGAACTGATGTGCCACTAGAAATTACTGTTGAAAGCCATCTGGTTGATAAAAAAATATTTCTCATATTTAAAGATAACGGTCTTGGAGTTGATCTTAGCAAAAGGGGGAATGAAATATTCGGATTATACAAACGCTTTCATACCGACAAAGCGGAAGGAAAAGGAATGGGACTTTATATGGTCAAAGTGCAGGTGGAAAAATTAGGTGGAAAAATTAGTGTAGAGAGCATATTAGATCAAGGAACAGAGTTTACAATAGAGTTAATCCCATAAATTAATTTTCACCGACAAAGAATAGATTTTAGGAATATTGCATCCGAAGTGCGCTCACTTTTACCCGTCTATGGTTTTTATTTTGGGCTGACTAATGAATTTGTTCTTACAGGGGCAATTATCAGAGCCTATAGACACTGCTTTTAGAATCGGAAGTGCCAATGCATTTTGCATGTTCTTTCCATAAATGCACAACTTAAGTTAAGGTGCTTTAAAAATAATGAATTTTTTCGCACCTGATGGCAGTTTAGAATATTTTGATTATTTTTGGAGAAAGGATATGTTTGTGATTATAGTTAGCCCTCAGAAAATTCGTTAATTTTAATCTGAACGTAATTAACAATGCTATATGGAAAATCCTAGAATTTTTAAAATGTCATTTGCAAGTGTATATCCTCACTACGTAAATAAGGTGGAAAAAGGGGGACGTACAAAAGACGAACTTGACACGATAATATTTTGGCTGACAGGATACAAAATGGAAACTTTGCAAAAACTTATGGAAAATAAAACCGATTTTAAAACAATTTTCACTCAAGCTCCTGAAATTAATCCAAATGTGTCAAAAATTACCGGTGTAATTTGTGGATATCGCGTGGAAGAAATTGAAGATAAACTCATGCAACAGATTCGATATTTGGATAAATTAGTTGATGAACTTTCGAAAGGAAGAGATATGGAGAAGATTTTAAGGAAGTAACAGAGTTCAGATTTATTTTAAAAACTGCATAGGGAGCTTGAAGTGAAAATGGAACATAGAATCTAAACATTTATTATATGAAAAGTTATACAACATTATCAGAAGCAATAAACGAATTAGTTAAAAAGGGTTATACTTTCAATTTTAATATTAAAAACGATTGTATTGAATGCGTAGAAAACAATGTGCAACTTCAACCTGATGAATTTGAAATTGATGAAATATATCGCTTTCAGGAAATGTCGGATGTGGATAATGAAAGCATTCTTTATGCAATTTCATCTACTCAAAATGGCATGAAAGGTTTATTGGTTAACGCCTACAGTATTTATGCCGACATAGCTTCTGCTAAATTGGTTGCCAAGTTGAATAAAAGAATGAACTAATTGTAAACAATTACCGCATTGCTTTTTCGACTTCATGGGTTCAAATTTCCCCGACAATCAGTTGTTTGCAAGAGTGAAGTTGCTTACAAAAAATGTGAGATTGAAATTTTACTTTGAAAATATCCATTTCAGGTAAAGTAGTTCGAAAGCCTACGCAAATATCTTTTAAATAACTTGATAGTATTATTTATACACCCTAATTTATTTTTATATATTTGTATTATTGAATCGCATTTTAAGTTCCGCTATCTAAATAGAAGTTTTAATACATGGCAAAAAAAATTAATAAAGTGGTGTCCCCAAAACAACAAGACGAACTAATCCTCCTACTTAAAGATCGTTTTGAGAAAAACATGAATCGTCATAAGGGTTTAGTATGGTCAAAAGTGATGGTAAAATTGGAAGCAAATTCTTATAAATTATGGTCCCTATTTGAAATGGAAAGAACGGGCGGTAAGCCGGATGTGGTTAGCTATGATAAGAAAGCAGATGAATATATATTTTATGACTGCTCTGGAGAAAGCCCTAAATATCGCAGAAGTATCTGCTACGACCATGATGCACTGGAAGCGAGAAAGGAAAATAAACCGAAAAACAGTGCCGTGGGAATTGCAACTGAAATGGGAATTCAAGTTTTAACGGAAGAACAATACCGGCAATTACAGACTCTTGGAGCATTCGATACTAAAACATCAAGCTGGGTGAAAACTACTGATGCTGTAAGAGCACTTGGCGGAGCCCTTTTTTGCGATCGTCGATACAACCAGATTTTCTTGTATCACAACGGTGCCGAATCTTACTATGCAAGCAGGGCTTTCAGAGGCCTACTGAAGGTTTGAGTTTTGTAAAGTCAATTGTTGTTCCGGAAATTATTATGAGTTTATTGTGAGATGCAAAAAATCGATTGTAGATATATATGTGAGTAATGGCGGATGTTGAGATATTCAAACTTTAAAATAAATCCTATTGAAAAGTATTTTCGATTCTAAAAGAGGAGCACTTCCTTTAAATACTATTTAGATTTTTGTTTTCTATAAATCACGACCCCTGTTCTCAATTTAATCCTTTTCATATCTAACAACTTAAGGCAAATTTTCGTTCTATATTAAGCTAAGTTGTGACTTTTCCACAGGTCAACTTTCCCAATTTCAATTTAGCCAATTTGTGATCACCCATGGATCCAACCAAAATGCCGAGTTGAATATCCCATTGGCAGGTAGAAAAATTTACCCAATTTGCGTAGATCATTTCTCAAATAGTAGGCCCAACCCTTTAAGATTGCAGGTAAATAGTATTGGCATAAAATTGTATACTCTAATTGTAAATAATTTACAGTTAAAATTTAAAAGCTATGAATAAAAATCAAAATGACCAAGGCAACCAGCAAGGTGGCAAGTCAAATCAACAAGCAAATCAGGACAATAATCAAAAACGTGAAACAAATCCTAACAATCCTACTGCCAATAAGGGAGGTAAAGGGACGGAGGCGCAAAAAGATCAGAATGCTGATGCAACGGCTCAAAACCGTCACGATAACGGTCAGGGAGGACAACGTAGTCAGACCACTAATTCAGCAGATCCTAAACGTCAGGGAACAGATAAGCAAGGAAATCAACCAGATAGATCTAGCAGACCTGTTGAAGGAGAAACTGATACCGAAATTGATAATGAAGAATTAGATGAAAATTTTGAGGCTTCTGATGATGAGTCTGAAGACAATAAAGAGGCCGGTCGTTCAAATCAACCCGGTAGAAATCAAAACGAAAGAAAAGACGGAACTCAAAAAGGAAAGTTTTAAACAAATAAACTCATTAAAAAAACGGGAGATATTTTTCCCGTTTTTTACTTTAAAATTTCTTTATGGAAGCTACACTTCAAACAATTGACAATTTGATTAAAAAGATACAGTCAAAACGGCTGTGAGATTTTAATTTTAATAGACAACATTAGTTTTTGCTATTAATAGTCTCAAGCATTTTGATCATCAAATATTTTGAAAGGATTTAATGCCTTCAAATTTAGAATTATAGGAGTTTATAAAAATAAGGTATGAAAGCACTAATTTTCCACGGCATCAAAGATGTTAGAGTTGAAACTGTTAAAGATCCAATTATTAAGGAATCTACTGATGTGATTCTTAAAGTTACTGCCACAGCTATTTGTGGTTCAGACTTACATATATATACCGGCATGATTCCACAACCCAGACCTATGGCTTTAGGTCATGAATTTATGGGAGTTGTTGTTGATGTGGGGAAAGATGTCAAAAAATTGAAAGTTGGTGATCGGGTAGTAGTACCGTTTCCTGTTGCGTGTGGACATTGCTATTTCTGTAATAAACTTTTACCGGGACATTGCGAAACTTCAAATCCTGAAAATTATGGTCCTGAAGGCGGACTGCTAACTGAAAAAGGTGGAGGCATGTTTGGATATACCGATTTATATGGCGGATACGACGGAGGACAGGCAGAATATGTAAGAGTTCCCTATGCGGATTTTGGTCCCCGATTAGTTCCGGAAGGATTAACTGATGAGCAAGTTTTGTTTCTCAGCGATATTTTTCCAACAGGTTATAGCGGTGTAGATTGGGCTCAAATGAAGGGGGGTGAAACAGTCGCAGTTTTTGGATCCGGTCCGGTAGGACTCATGGCGCAAAAGGTTGCCTGGCTTAAAGGAGCCTCCAAAGTAATTGCTCTTGATGTGGAAGACTATCGGTTAGCTATGTCTAAAAAAGTTGCAAATACTGAAACCATAAATGCGAAAGACAAGAAGGCTGCGATTGAGAGAATACGGGAAATGACCGACGGAAGAGGTGCAGATATTTGCATCGATGCTGTTGGTATGGAACCCGAACGTTCTCTCATTGATCGTGTAGCAAGTGTGATTCATATGGAAAAAGGCAGTATCAATGCACTAAAAATGTGTTTCAGTGCTGTTAAAAGAGGCGGAAGCGTTTCAATTTTAGGTGTGTACGGAAATCCATATGATAATTTTCCAATATCCCAGATTTTTGATAAGGGCATTACCATTCATTGTGGACAAGCTCCTGTACACAAGCATATTGATGAGCTTTTAAAATTGGTGGTAGAAGGAAAAATTATATTGGATGATATAATTACCCATCGAATTCCTCTGGATCAGGCTGCACATGCTTATAAAATATTTAACGATAAAGAAGACAACTGTGTTAAAGTTGTTTTAAAACCATAAAGCAAACTAATAATTTAAACTAAAAAAAAATGAAAAATTCAAAATCAAAACCACAAGGAGGCTCCAATGTAACTAATGCCTTGAAAAAGAAAGCCGGAGAAGCAAAAAGTCAAAACACTTCAAGTAAGGAAGGAATGCAATCTTCTCAACTTATGAAGTTATTTGAAGATGAATTGAAAGATATTTACTGGGCAGAAAA
>Ga0105046_10004420_pt1 | contig 22399 bp, 14 predicted proteins | sample MAT03_FD_78385 | JGI IMG/M metagenome (GOLD analysis project Ga0105046, IMG submission 78385) | Freshwater microbial communities from Lake Fryxell liftoff mats and glacier meltwater in Antarctica - MAT-03 (megahit assembly) | ecosystem: Environmental > Aquatic > Freshwater > Ice > Liftoff...
AGTTCCACACGGGGCGGCATGTGCTGGAGGGGCAGTTCCCGACGATCGGGTCGTGGGTGCATTACGGATTGGGATCGTTGAATGAGAACCTGCCCCAGTTCGTGGTGCTGGGTGAGCCGATCGACACTTGCTGCGGTGGGCCGGGGGCGCATGGGGCGTCGTATTTAGGGCCGGAGCATGGGGGGGTAAGGCTGGAAGTGAAGCCGGAGAGTCCCCTGCCGTATGCCAAGCCATTTGTCGCGACGACGGAGGAAGAGCAGCGGCGGCAGTTCGATTTGATTCGCGGATTCAACCGGTTGGCCGAGGTGGAGTACCCGGACGATGCGGCGATGAAGGCGCGGATTAAGTCGTACGAGCTGGCGTTTCGGATGCAGACGGCAGTGCCGGAGGTGATGCGTTTTTCGAGTGAGAGCGCTTCGATGCAGAAACTGTACGGGATGGACCAGGCGGTGACGAAGCCGTTTGGCGAGACGTTGCTGGCGGCGCGACGGATGGCGGAATCCGGGGTTCGGTTTATTCAGGTTTTCCACGGGAACAACGGCGGGGCTGGCAAGTGGGATGCGCATAGCAATCTGAAAAAGACGCATGGGGAGTTGGCGGCGCAGGTGGATTTGCCGATTGCGGGGCTACTGAAGGATTTGAAGCAGCGGGGGATGTTGGACGATACGTTGGTTGTGTTTGCGACGGAGTTTGGGCGGACGCCGGGGGCGGAAGGGACGAACGGGCGGGACCATCATCCGTACGGATTTTCGGTGTGGATGGCGGGGGGCGGGATCAAAGGCGGGGTGGTGCACGGGGCGACGGACGAGATTGGTTTTCATGCGGTGGAGAACCGGCATTACGTGACTGATATCCATGCGACGGTGCTGCGACAGATGGGGATCGACCCGCGGAAGTTAGAGGTTCCGGGGCATAAGCGGATCGATATTGATTTTGGGGAGCCGATTGAGGCGATTATCGTTTAGCTGAGCCGGTCCACATCGCTTGGCAGCGAATTCGGCAAGCTTAGATTTGGCAGAGTAGTTTGTTTGCGCGGTCTAGCGGAAACCGATAGCCATGCCCGTTCTATGGACAAGTCAGGTTCGCAAGGGCAAAAGCCTCGCCCCTTGCATCCTTTGCCCTTGTTGAGGGGACTTAAGTGCTGGCATACCCAAAACCGCTCATCGACGGGGCTGGGGTTGAATCTTTGGGATGCAATGCCTTAGAAAAGGATATCTCGCCTGTTAACTTCCGAGTGGCGCGTGTTCCAGAAGTAATCCTGACAGAGCACTTGTCCGAGATGGCGACAACTCATCAACTGGATTACTCAACCCTGCGCCGCCGCGTGGCTTTTATCGGACAGAGCAGAGCCAAAAATCCAGCAATCAAGGGCTTCCCCATCCTTGGCTTTGGGGATCGATTTGAGCGTGGTTGATAAGGAAAGGCACCCGACAGATGGGCCTTCTGGACACGACGGGCTACGTCGTGACTCCGGGAGGAACTAGCTAGATTCCGTCGTCCAATTCAGCCCCGAGATCCCAGCAGCTTCTGCGACTTTCGAGAAGGTAGTAGCTCTAACGAGGCCTGCCTATGCAACCTGCAGCCCTAAGCGTCCCATCAGGTTTGCATAGCGTGGATCAGAACGAAAGTGGTCGAAACACGCGCAGCGCAACTCCACCACCCTTACGGAGCGGGCCTGGTAGGCCTTCTCCAGCCATAGGAAGGTCGGGTCCGCGTCACCCAGACCGGCGTGGATCATCGCGAAATCTATCGGCGTGACATATTGTTGCTGTGCTAGCTTCGTAACTTGTCCGAGCATTTCAAGAGCTTTCTGTTTCTCACCCGCGCGGCCGTGGACAAATCCAAGAAGGCCGGGAAATAGGGAGCCACGGCTCATTTCGAGGGCTTTGGTCAGCGATGCGACGGACTTGGGAAAATCGCGTTTGCCCGCATAGGACATCCCTTGCCACCACAGTGCGTTGACCATGTGTGGGTCAAGGTCGAGAGCCTGTTGACTGGCTTGGATCGCGTCGTCATAGCGGCGGACGCGATAGAAGATCATGGCACGGCTAATGAGGCTACGGGAGGAGACCGGATCGAGTTTTACTGCTCGCGCCGATTCCGCCACAGCTTCCTCAAATTTTCCACGCCGAGTTAGACTCTCGGCTCGCCACAGTCGGGCCAGTAGATGGCTGGGGTTTATTTGTAGCGCCCGTTGAAACTCGGCTTCCGCGCCAGCGAAATCCCAGTCATAGCCTTGCTTCACGTCGGCCAGCGCGTTGTGGGCACTAGCGTTCAACTCGTCCAGCTCCAGCGCTTTTTGGGCGTTCAGGCGGGCTTCCGGGTACGTCTCGCCAGATGGACGGAGGCCGAAAATCCCGGAGAAACAGAGGGCTTCCGCAAGACCGGCATACGATTCAGCGGAACCGGGGTCCAGTTGGATGGCCTCCTTGAAATGCGCAACGCTTTTGTCGATGCCGGGAATTCCTTTTTGGAGGAAGAAATTACCTTTGAGGAATTCTTCATAGGCCTCGGGACGAACCTGCCGAGCGCGTGCAAGGCTGGTTTGCTCAAGTAGGGTCAGTTTGATTTGAATCTGGCTTGCAACGGCGCGCGCTACTTCCGATTGCATCGCGAGCACGTCAGAGAGATCTCGTTCGTATTTCTCCGACCACAGGTGCCGGTCGTCTTGCGCGCGGATCAACTGCGCTGTGATGCGCACTTTCTGGCCCGCCTGGAGGATCGTGCCTTCCAGTATCGCGTCCACATTTAATTGGCGGGCAATTTCGGGCAGAGATTTGCGAACTCCGCGTTTATATTGCATCACCGAAGTGCGGGAAATCACTCGCAACGAACCGATGCGGGCGATTTCCCCGATCAGTTCATCCGTCATGCCGTCCGAAAAATACTCTTGCGCCGGATCGTCTGAGAGATTCTCAAGCGGCAGGACCGCGATGGACTCGATCGGTTTCTGCGGGGTCTTTCGGAAGAAGTACGCCGCCGCAGTGACGGCGGCCAATCCGCCGGCGGCGGCCAGCAGGTTGCGGCGAGTCGTAGAAGGATTGCTGATGAGGGGAACAGCGGGCAAGCTCGCTTGTTCCACTCTGCGGGTTTCAAGCTGGCTCGATTCTACGTGAAGTAGGAACCGGTATCCACGCTGGGGCAGGGTCTCTATGAAGGTGGGATTGTCCGCGTCATCACCCAACGCGTCTCGCACTCTGGCGATTGCTTTGTTGAGACCTCTTTCGAAGTCTCCCGCCGTATCCCCTGGCCAGAGCCGCTTCTGGAGTTCTTCCCGCGTTACAACTTCTCCTGGGCGCTCGATCAGCGCAAGCAACGCTTGGAGGGGCTGCTCCTGTAGTTTGATCCGGACGCCTAGCTTCCGCAGTTCTCCAGACGCTAAATCGACTTCGAAAACTCCGAACCGAAGGGGTGATTGCACGGGAAGCCTAGCTAAAATCATACCTCATGGCTTGACCCAAGCACACCACAACGGCCTCCAATGATTTGATTCTACGGATGTTATTAGGGAACACAGCCGACACCGGGAAAGAACATGCCCGGGATTGAAAATCCGGTTCATCGAGAGTTATCGTGCCGTATGACCGAAGGAGGTCACCTAATGAAACAACTGATTTTGGCGGCGATTTTCAGCTGTGCGGCGCTCCCCGCACAAAGCATTCTCAATTCGATCAGCGTTCCGGACAAAGCCGTCGCAGTGGTCAACCAAACTCTGGCGGGGACATGGCTCCTGGAGGTGCGCCGCTCGGGTGCCCCGTCAACCCAGCCGCCGGCCCTGAACCTAATTACGTTTCAGTCGGATGGGACCGCCGTAGCCACCAATGCCGACGGGACGCAGGCGTCGCATCACGGCGTGTGGGTACGTGTTGGCGACCGCCGGTTCCTGCAAACGATGTTCCTCTTCAACTTCGACGCGGCCCGTGCTTTGACAACGGTATGGAAGGTCAGGATCAACGTGCTGGTGAGCGCAGACGGCCAAACGGTGAAGGGCACCACGGAACTGGTCATTATGGATCCCACCGGCAAAGTGTTGAACACGATTCCCGGCGGGACTTATACAGGCGTTCGGCTCGGCCCTGAAATTCCGGCGGATTTTTACGATTTCCAGAAAGTGCAGTAGCGGCACCACTTGAACTTCCGGGGCCGGAACGAATGATATAGGCGTTCCGGCACAACCCGTAAACTTCGACGCTAATCCTGAATACCGAGAGGTCGCCAAGGGTAGAGCTATCGAGCAGACAAGCCAAACGCGATCACAACGACTGGTCCGAAGACGACGCTGGGGGTAATGTTTAGTCCTGTTCAGAACCGTGGCTGTCCCGACTCCTCAGCCCGGAGCATGGCGCAGGTATTCGGACTGGGAATGAGGCTTGGAATTTGGTTGATTGCCGATGGAGGGCGTCGGCTTAGGCGGGCTCCGAGCGCAGTTCCGATAATAAGGAAAGCGAGACCGGGCGATCCTGGCGATTCTTCTGGGATGACGCTTGAGGGGCGGAATCAAGAGCGGGCGCACGGGCCGAAGGATGAGATCCGGTTTCATGCGGTGGAGAACCGGCATTAGGTGACGGATATCCATGCGACGGTGCTGCGGCAGATGGAGAATGACCCGCGGAGGTTAGAGGTTCCGGGGCATAAGCGGATCGATATTGATTTTGGGGAGCCGATTGAGGTGATTATCGCTTGAGGTCTGCCGTTTCTTTCGCTCTCGGGGGCGGCAAGACCGGTGGTGGTTCTGCGATGTGCCAACTTAGCCTGCGCCATTCTTTGGGTAAACATTCGGGTAGGATTGGCTACTCGTGCCAGTTTCGTAACGATTGCCGCCTCCTATATTGATCGCTCCGAAGCAGCCCAGAGAACGAAAGCGTAGATAATGATATATTCATATCATGGAGATGTACTCTTCCAGACGGGAAATCATGTTGATAGCCGCAGGTGCCGTAGCTTCCTCGCTCCGCGCTCAGACGATCTCGAACGAGGAAGACTGGGACCGTGTCAGGGCGGCCTTCCGCCTCGACCCTCGCCACATTGACCTTTCCACTGGAGGGGTGAGCCCGTCCCCTTTGGCATCCCATGAGACTCGACAGCGGGAGTGGGATGAGATGAACGCGTCCCCGGTGCTTTACCACCGCCTCCGCGATGCAACTGAAAAGGAACCGATTCGCCAGCGCTTGGCTCGTCTTATCTCAGCTGAGCCCGGCGAAATAGCCCTAGTGCGGAATACGACCGAAGCCATGAACACCGCCATTTTCGGACTTAATCTAAAGTCCGGCGACGAGGTGCTCACGACCACTCACGACTACGACACGATGCTTCGCGCATGGAAGCAGCGGGAACTCAGGGATGGCATCCGGCTGGTCCAAGCCGATGTGCCCCTATATCCTCGCGAGCCGGGCGAGATTGTCACGGCCCTCGCCCGTCGAATCACTCGGCGAACCCGCGTTCTTATGGTTTCTCATATGGTCTTTATGAGTGGGCAGATTTATCCCGTTCATGAAATCGGAGAACTCTGCCGCAAGCATAACCTCATCTACATGATCGATGGGGCCCACGGCTTCGCTCACATCCCCGTCAACGTCCGAAAAATCGGATGTGACTTTTATGGAACCTCTTTGCACAAATGGCTCTCGGCACCGCATGGCACCGGCTTTCTCTACGTTCGAAAAGAGCGTATTGCCGGCCTCTGGCCGATCCTTCCGGATCCGTTTTTCCCGGCGGGAAGCGCGGATATCCGGAAGCTCGAGGGACACGGCACCGTGGGTCCGATCTGGAGTTCGGTTGGACCTGCGCTGGACCTGCATGAAGCAATCGGCCCTGTGCGGAAGCAGGCCAGGATTCACGAATTGAAGCTCCACTGGGCCGAGCGGCTGTCGCGCGACCCGCGCTTTGAACTCCAGTCGTCACTGTTGCCTCGTGACAGCTGCGGCATCGCGTTTTTTAAAGCCAAGGGCGTGACGGACTCAGTGCAGTTCTCCCGCCGCATGCGGAAGGAGCATGGCCTCATAATCGGGGTGAGTGTGCCCAGTAGCGATCCCCTCTTTCCGGGGTATCAGCAGGACGCACTCTGTATCTCGACCCAAGTCTTTACGACCAAAGCGGAACTCGACCGGGCGATCGAAATTCTGCTGCGAGCGGTCTGAGAACGAAGCCTACAAATGCGGCAATAAATTCTTGCTAAGGAGAACCCTTTATCATATATACTGAGAACCATGCATCGTTTGCTCTGGATTCTCCTTGGCTTATCCGCTTGGGCGGCTAATTGGCCTGGTTTTCGTGGTGAAGGTAACTCCGTCACCGAGGCGCGCAAACTCCCACTCTCCTGGTCAGACCGCCACAATCTTGCCTGGAAGGTGAAGCTTCCGGGGTTTGGCCAATCCACCCCCGTCGTCTGGAACGGCAAGATTTTTCTGACAGCCATCGAAGGCCCCAAGAAAGAGAAGCTCCATGTGTTCGCCCTATCGGCAAAAAGCGGCGCCATCGTCTGGCAAAAGACCTTTGTCACCTCACGCTCCCAAGAGGTTGGCGACCGAGTCGCCCGTGCCGCCCCTAGCCCGGCAGTCGATGCCAAAGGCCTCTATGTGATGTTCGATTCCGGCGATTTACTCTGCCTGGGGCATAATGGCGACCTCCGATGGCGCCAAAACTTCAATGAACTCTACGGCAAAATTGAGAACGGTCACGACTTTGGCAGTTCTCTTCGCCAAGGCACAGACCGGCTGTTTGTGCACGTGAACCACTTCGGACCGTCGTACCTGCTGGCGATCCAAAAGGCCACGGGAGAAAAACTTTGGAAAGTGGACTTCCCCAAAGAGGGCGGATGGAATACGCCGATTCTGATCAACACCAAGACTCAATCGATGCTGCTCATACAACGCACCGGTGGTGTCGCAGCGTATGACCCCGCCAACGGTAAGCTGTTGTGGGAGGATTTGCGGACCTTCTCCCGCGATAACGCCATTCCTTCGATGACCGCTCGTGGCGACGTGGTCGTGATTCCCTCGCAAAACAAGGGCGGTACCTGGGCCGTACGGGTGAACGAACCCAAGACGCCTCTTTGGACCGCCAAGGCGGCTACGAATGCGTTCAGTTCCCCGCTGCTGACCGCTCAGCGAGCCTACTTCGTGAACGCTGTCGGTGCCCTGTTCGCTGTCGATCTGGCGACCGGCAGGGATCTGTGGTCGACGCGCCTGGGGACGACCACGTGGGCTTCGGCCCTGGCGGCCGGCGATAAGCTGTACTTTTTCACGGGCGATGGGGTTACCCACATCTTCCGCGATAGTGACGTGATGGAGAAAATCGCCGAGGCCGAACTGACCGCCGATTCCACCGTCTACGCCGTCACGCCTCTCGACGACGCTCTGCTGATCCGCACGGGTACGACCCTCGCCAAGGTCGCAGACCTCGGCCAAAAAGATCCCTCTCCGAAGGCACTGGTTTCGAAGAGCTTGCCCGCTGCCCCTGTCGAACCACCGCTACCTTCGCCAGCTCCGGCTGGAGCTCCGGGCCAGACGCGGGTGAACTCCCTTGATCAATCCACGTTCGCGTGGCTCCCGGCGGGCAAGTTCCGCATGGGATGCTCTGAGGCAGACGCACAGTGCACTCCCGAAGAGCGCCCCGCGCATGAAGTAACTCTGACTCGCGGCTTTTGGATGCAAACGACCGAGGTCACAGCTGGAGCCTACAGCAAGTTCGCCGAGGCGACCCAACGGCCGATGCCTCTCGAAGCGCCAAAGTTCAACGCGAACTGGGCGCAGGCCAAGCTGCCGATGGTGCGGGTGACGCGGGAAGACGCCCAGGCCTACTGTCGTTGGTCTGGCGGCCGTCTTCCCACCGAAGCGCAATGGGAGTATGCGGCTCGCGGCGGCAACGGGGCAGCCCGCTATGGTGAGCTCGACGACATTGCCTGGTATGGCGACAACGCTGGGAAGGAGCGCATCAACACCGAGAAGATCGCTCAGGAGCAAAGAGGATCGTTCAACGTGCTGCTCGAACGGAACGCGAATCAGCCTCATGCCGTGGCGACCAAGAAGCCCAACATCTATGGCCTTTTCGACATGCTCGGCAACGTCTGGGAATGGACGGCTGATTGGCATGACCTGTACGAGGCTAAGCCGGTTTCCGACCCCACCGGTTCGGCGGAAGGAGAAAAGCGAATGGTTCGAGGGGGGTCCTGGACGTTTTTCGGCTCTCAGATTCGGGCCTCGACGCGGCTGAAGATAAGTGCTGAATTAAAGACTGATTTCGTTGGTTTCCGGTGCGTACAGTAATGAATTTGCGATTCTGTTTCCTCATTTTTTCAACTACCCTTGCTTTGTTCGGGCAAGGTCAAGGCCGCATCTCCGGCCAGGTTCAGGATACTAATCGCGCCGCCATTCCCGGTGTCCGAGTAACCGCGGAAAGCCGAGACCGCGGTGTCCGCCGCCAAGCCGTCGCCGACGACCTGGGAAGATACTCGTTGCCCGATCTACCGATTGGCATCTACGAGCTGCGAACCGACGCCCCGGGCTTTGCCCCGCGCACCGTTTCCGGAGTAGTCCTGACGGTCGGCGCGGTGGCTGCTATCGACCTCCAACTGGACGTGGCGGGCATAACCGGGCGAATTGAAGTGAAGGCCGAGATGCCGGTGATCGATCCGCAGCAGGCGGCCGGGGCCTTCGTCGCCAATCGCGCCCTTGTGGAGTTGCCGATCAACGGCCGCGATTTCGCCCGCTTCGCGATGCTCACCCCCGGAGCGGTGGGGCGGACCGCGTCGTTGTCGGACTTGGCGTTCAACGGCCTCCACCCGAGTCACAACAACTTTACCCTCGACGGGGTTGACGCTTCTCGAGGCGACCAGCCCGTTGTTACCAATGGCTTCGAGCGCGGAGCCCGTCTGCTGACCGGCTCGCTAGACTCTCTCTCTGAGTTTCGGATTCAAACATCGAACTATCGCGCCGAATTCGGCCGCGCCGCCGGCACGGTGATCACCGTGGCGACCCGCGCTGGAACCAACAATTATCATGGCGTTTTGTTCGAATATCTTCGCAACTCCGCCCTTGACGCCCGAAACTTCTTCAACACGACCAACCAGATCAAAGACCCATTCCGCTACAACAATTTTGGCGGAAACCTCGGTGGGCGGATCTGGAAGGACCGGACGTTTTTCTTCGTCAACTACGAAGCGTCTCGGCAGCGGCTCGGTGCTCGCGGCACCGGGACGGTCCCCAGTTCCCTGCTCCGCCAGCAAGCGCTGGCGACCTCTCCATCCCTGGCGTTCCTGCTGGAGAACTATCCTCTCGGCACTGCTCCCACCGCCAATCCGCTGGTCGATAGCTATACTCGCTCGGAGAGTGTGAAGATCAATGAAGATACCGGCAGTCTACGCCTCGACCACAATCTTTCGGCGAAAGATCGTCTTTTCGCCCGTGTGAACTTGAATAACTCAACCGTCGACGGGCCACTCTTCTCGATTCTTCCTTCCGCGTTGGGTTTGACCGACTTTCAACTGGTCAGTTCGAAGTCCCGGAACGCTGTTCTCAACTGGCAGCGGGTGCTATCTCCAGCGTCGCTGCTCGAACTAACCGCGGGGCTCCAACGAACCATGACGAACGGGTCCAGCGACACGCCATATCCCCAGGTCAACATCACTGGATTAACCGTTGTCCCGGGTTCCCGCCGGCTCAATTTGTCGAACGCTACCGTGTTTCAGTACGGCGGAAATTTCTCGCACGTCCGGGGCGGCCATACGTTCAAGGCCGGGGCGACGCTCTGGAGGACTCAGGTCAACTCCTGGACCACCTCTTTTATCTCGCTCACGTACCTGTCGCTTCAGGACTTCCTTAGTAACCGCTTGGGCATCGCCAACTTGACGGCCGGGACCTTTGGCAACGGAATCCGCCAATCGCACCTAGGTCTTTTCGCCCAGGATAGCTGGCAGCTTCGGCGTGGCTTAACCGTCGACTACGGCATCCGCTACGACGTTACGACGCCCAACTACGACGTCCAGGATCGCCTGCAAAGCTTCGACACGCGCTCCGGAGCACTGAATCCACCCGGCGGACCCTGGTACCGTGCTGACCGCAACAACTGGGCACCTCGGCTGGGCGTCGCCTGGCAGATTCGGCCCCGTTTTGCCATCCGCACGGGCTATGGTTTCTTCTTTCAACAGTTTGCCCCCGGCTTTGGCAACAACATCGCCCAGAACACGGTGACAGGCAACTCGCAGATCGTCCGGCAGTCGGTCCCCAATCTGGCTTGGCCTGTCGCCCCGTTTGTGGCGCAGGGCACGGTCGCTCTCCCCGTCGCCAACGGCCTCAACTGGGATAAGCCAGACTTGTACGCCCAGCAGTGGAACTTCACCCTACTGACGGCGCTGCCAGGAGCCTTTTCTCTCGAAACCGCTTACGTCGGTAACCGTGGAGTGAACCTCCGCCGCAGTGTTAACCTCAACTGGCTCGACCCCGTCACGGGTCGGCGCGCTTACCCCGCCTTCTCGCGGGTGAACGTAGATTTCGCCAACGGACAGTCGCACTATCACGGCTTCCAGACCCATCTGCGGCGTCAGCTTGCTCAAGGATGGCTGATGGGTTTCGCTTACACCTACAGCAAAGCGATGGACACGGTGAACGACGCCGTCATCGGCGGCACTGAACCCCAAGACTTCCGTTGTTTCGCCTGCGAACGCGCCGCCGCCGGAACCGACGTCCGCCACATCGCAAGTATCAACGCCCTGTGGGATATTCCTTTTGCCCGTCAGAACCGTTGGCTCGGCGGATGGAAACTGAGTGGGCTGGCGATGCTCCGCTCGGGTATAGCACTCAACGTTACTCAACCGGTGAATACCTTTGGCAGCGACAACGCGGCCAATCAACGTCCGGACCGCGTCCTTGGAGTATCGCCGTATGCAGCGAACCCAACGCCGGACTTTTGGCTAAATCCGGCGGCCTTCGCCGCTGCTCCACGCGGACGGGTCGGGACGTCGGGCCGCAATCCGCTGTCTGGGCCCGGCTTCGTGCAAACTGACATTTCCTTGTTGAAGGACTTCCGCCTTCGAGAATCGTGGAAGGTTCAGTTCCGAACAGAAGCCTTTAACGTCCTGAATCGGCCTAACTTCGCCCAGCCGAATACCGTCGCCGGAACGCCGAACTACGGTAGGATTTTTAACACGCTCGGACGCACGATCGGTAGCGGCACCTCGCGCTAAATTCAGTTGGTTGTTCGATTCGAGTTCTAATCGGGAGAACGGCGCTGCTGGCTTTCGCAGCAGCGCATGAGGGTGGAACCGTCACCCGCCTGGTAGCGAACTAGGTGCCGCTTTTGGAGGCACGGCAAGTAAAGCTTCGGCAAATAGGAGAGCCCATGCAGATTGGGTGTGCCGATCGGCGATGACATCGTTGCGAAATTCGACCTGCACGTGTTGCAACCCACGGCGAATGGCATGGTAGGGAATGCTGTAGTCAACGCTTGGGTCCAGGTCGTACGGTTCATTGTCCCCGACCACAATGTCCGCCCGCTGACGAAGAGTGGCCAGCAGCGGTTCTGCCAGGCTGCGGTCGAGGAAACTGGAAAGGGCGATTTGCCACGGCCTGCCCTTGCCCGCCAAAGACGCGGTCATCGAGTGGATGGAAACGACAATCGAGGAGATGCCTCTGCCCTCGCGTTCCATCAGGACCGATTCGATTGCGTTATGATACGGGCGAAAATAGCGCTCGACGCGTTGCGTTTTGGCTGTCTGGGTAAGCAGGGCGTTCCCCGGAATAGCGGTCCCGTCGCTGACTGCGGGGATGAGGTCGGGAGCATTCAACTGCCGGTTGCAGTCAATGACGAGGCGCGAGATGTTGCATAGGATCGCCGGCGCATCGAAGATTTCCGAAAGAGCCTCCGTCACGCCAGCCGCGCCAATGTCCCACGCGATGTGCCGGGAAAGCTCTGCATCGGCGAGTCCGAGGCGATTTAGTTCGTCGGGGACCCGATTGCTCGCGTGATCGCAAAGGAGCACAAACGGGCTGGAACCCAACGGACGAAGGGTGCGAGATTTCTCCATGCTACGCGGTGACTTCGGTAACGGTCACGGTAACATCCATGCCGAGGAACGCCCCCGCTGGCCCATCGTAAGTGCCCCAGAGCGGCAGGACGTGTTCCGGCGACCACGCGACCGCGACACGAATCAGATTGCGGTTGCCGATGATGTTATTCGTCGGGTCGAAATCGATCCAGCCGGCGCCGGGCAGGTAGGCCTGCATCCAAGCATGGGTAGCTCCGCCGCCCCGGGTGGTTTTTGTTGGGGCGTCGACACTATTGGGTACAAAAATGTAACCGCTGACGAAGCGCGCGGCGATTCCCAGGGACCGGCAGGCTTCCATCATCAGAACCGCGAAATCCCGGCAACTGCCTTGGCGCGAATCCAAAGTCTCTTCGGGGGTTTGCACTCCTTTTTCGGAGCGTTGGGTGTACTTGAACTGTTCGCGAATGCCCAGAGTCATGGCGCGTAGGATCTGCATGGTATCGGATGTTTCCGCCGATTCCAAAAATTGCAGCGCCCATTCGGACACAGAGGTGGCGTCGTAGTGGTGGGCGAGCGCGCGCACCAAATTGGGGAAGTCCTCATCGGAATAGCGAAACGGATACGTCCGCGCATATTCTTCCAAGGGGTAGACGGGCATGGTGTACTCGAAGTGCTCGAGCCTCAATGTGCTTTCGAAGCGTAGTTCGTTGGTCACTCCTTCGAATTGAGCGATCGCAACAGAGTTATCGAAGGGATCATGCAGCCAACGCAGTTGCGCGGGCCGCGGCATGATCTGCAGGTCGCTGCCGACCAGGCGCAGATCGTGGCTCTCGCGAGGACGAAACATCATGCGGTGTTCGCCCAACCCCACGGGCTGGCGGTAACGGTAAACGGTCGTATGCTGCACCGTGAGGAACGACACTAAGCCGCCCCACTCGCGCTCGCCGCTTCGCCAATCTCATCGGCCCAAACGCGAAAGCTCTCCAGTATATTAGGTCCGAAGGTGGTGGCGATGGCTACGTCAGAGGCGTCGCGTCCCCGCGCCATCAAGATGCGGCCAATGCGGGGGACGTTGTTGCGGGGGTCGAACATATGCCAGTGGCCCCCGATCCAGACCTCAAACCACGCGGCGAAATCGCCCGGAGGATATGGCAGCGGCGTCCCCACATCGCTCAGGTATCCAGTGCAGTAGCGGGCCGGAATATTCATGCACCGGCAGAAAGCAATGGCTAGATGCGCGTAATCCCGGCAGACGCCGGTACCCTCGCGAAAAGCTTCCGCGGCGCTGCGCGTGGAGCGCGCGTTTTGATAGTTGAACCGGATATGGTTGTGAACGTAGTCGCAGATTGCCTGCACGCGCGCATAACCAGGTGCGGTTCCGCCGAAAAGCTGCCAGGCCGTTTCGGAAAGCAAATCGGTCTCGCAATAGCGGCTTCCCAACAGAAACCGGAGAGTCTCATCCGGCAGGTCCTCTACCGAGTGCTGGAGTGAGCTAGGTACGGGCAAGTCGGGTTGCCCGCTGTCATTCACGATCGCATCCGCGGTCAACCGAAGCCGACCGGCCGGTGCGAGCACCCGATGGCAGTGATTACCAAATATATCGAGGTAGCCATGGACGGGAATCGCGGGCTCGACCCTTAGCCGGTCTGTGACGGCGAGATCGGAAGTTCGGGAATCGTGGATGTTCACCACGAGAATGATTGGGGTGGGTTGGGGGAAATTGTAAACGAGTTCGTATCCGATCCTGAATTGCATTGCGGGGCCCTCAACTCTGCGGGGCAGGATCCGCGATCGGGACAGGTTAGTTCCGCCAAAGAGGTAAAGACACGGTTACCAAGTTTTCCAGGAGGATAACACCTTCCTTGCCAAGCCTTAATTATACCAGTTAGTGCGCATACCACTTCTCGTTCCTTTCCCGCGGGCACAGGATAGCCAACCATACCTTGCTCTTCAGTTCTACTGGAGATCCGGGCCGCGGCGGCTTTTTTTAGCTTTCGCAGAAGCGCTTGAGGGCGTCGAGGAGAGGTCGGGGGTCGATGTCCCCGGTGTGATGCAGGGTGACATGGGTGTGTCCGCGGACGGCAGCGAGTTCCCAGCGGAGGCGGACGCCGCGCCAGGGGGCGGGGGCTTGGAGGAGTTCGAGGGCGAAATGCAGCCTTGAGATCTCGAGAGCTTTGGCCTGACCTTTTTCCCCGTTAGCGAAGGCGAAATAGTAGACGCCGCGGTGGAAGGCGCACGTTTGCACCCACCACGCGGCGAGTCCACTGGGAGTGGACAGGGCGGCCATCACCAGGGCGGGGGGAGCGTTAATGGGGAGGTTCAGCGCCACGTCTTATCGTCGAAACGCTTCATGCCGAGGGTCTCGTCGTCTGGCAGGACGCCGAGGGCTAGAATGGCAAAGGTGAAGACCCGGGTGTTGGCTTCGAGGTGCCCGCCGAAGGCTTTGCCGGTGTCGGCGAAGGTGAGATGGCAGTGGACTTTGCCATCAATGACAAAGCCGCTCATGGAGATAATGTCGGCGGAGGTGGAGGGGTCTTCGAGATAGGTGTTCTTCGAAGGGAAAGAGCGGTTGGTGACCATATGGTAGTGCGTCGAGAGGGCGGAGCCGACGCCGGAAAGGATGACGGCGCTGCGGATCTTCTGTTCAGCGACGTGCTTTTCGATAGCGGCGAGGAGACCGGCCTGGTTCTTGACCCGGATGACGACCACGCGTTCAAAACGGGTGGAGATGGCGACCGAGTCGGGGACGGCGGGGTCAAGACCTTTGGCATCATCGGCTGGGGTGGTCGAGCGGATGACGTCGGTCCGTTTGACTTGGGCGGGGAGGAGGAGGGCGAGGGAGACGAACAGTAGGAGACCTTTCATAGGCTCCTACTGTATCGTTTGCGGGCGGTTAGAGGAAGAAGCGGACGCCGAGCTGGATCAAGCGGGAGAAGTTCGCCTGGCTGCTGATGAGACCGAACTGAGGGCTCGTGAACGTGGTGTTCGGACCGTTGAACATAGGGGTGTTGGTGAAGTTCAGCGCTTCGGCGCGGAACTGGGCTTTGAGGCGTTCGGTGACAGTGAAGGTTTTAAAAATCGACACGTCTCAGTTGATTTGACCGGGACCACGGAGCGGGTTCGTCCGGCTGACGTTGCCGAAGGTGAACTGCGGGGCCTGAGAGAAAGCGGCGGGGTTGATCCAGCCGTCGAGACGTTGGGCGAAGGATTTGTCGACGACAGCGGAGAGGCCGGTGCCATTGGGCCGCATGTGGCTGGCCCCGATTACGCTGTTGTCGATCGGTTGGGTGATGGTGAGCGGGTAGCCAGACTGCATGACGCTGATGGCGTTGAAGGACCAGCCGCCGAGGATGCGGTTCGTCTTCCAGAGGGGCAGTTCATAGGTGACCGCCATCGAGAGTCGGTTGGGTGAGTGAACGCTGGAGAGGCCGTATTCCTGGTCCCGGGCGTAGGCGTTTTGAGGGCCGGCGACGGTGCCGGAAAAAGTGTTGGCGACGGTACCGTAGGCGCTGTCCATGTTCTGGGACCGGGTGTAAGTCGCGATGATGGTCATGCCCTGGGCAAAGCGGCGTTGAGCCTTGACGTAGACCGAGTGGTACATGGCGCGGTTGGTGTCAGAGTTATTGAGCGTGACGGAGGTGAACTGCGGGAAAGGCCGGAGCAGTTGGGAGCGGGAGATGACGCTGCCGGCAACGTTGAGCAGACCGCCGCGGTTGAACATGGGGTTGGGGACGGACTGGTTAAGAGCCGAGCCGAGACTGAGGTATTCGGGAGACAGTTGGTTGATGTTGCGGCCGTCCTGGGCCAGTTGGAGGCTCTTCGAGCCGACGTAGCCGGAGGCGAGGACGAAGCCCGCGGGAAGCTGGCGTTGGATATCGAAGGAGAACTGCTGGACGTAGCCGGAGCGGGCGTTGCCGTCCGGCAGAGAGAGGGCTTGGCCGATGCCGGTGCTGAGGCCGCCGGCGTTGCCGATCGGGGTGACTAAGCCGGTGGGATAAGGATTGTCGAGCGTCGCGGAGGGGGTGAAGTTGTTATCGAAGCTGGCGACGATGGGGGTGGATTGGAACGAGAAGGGCAGAGGGGCCCAGAAAATACCGTAGCCGCCGCGGATGACGGTTTTTGAATCCTTCGAATAGGCGAAGCCGATGCGGGGGGATAGCTTGTGGAGGTTGGGGTTGCCGGCGTTGCGGCCGTTTCCATTGACGCCGGCGAAGAGGACGCCGCCGAAGATTTTGGGGTCCGGGACCGTGGCTTGGAGAGGGCTCGGGACCTTGGGGTCGAAGCCGGTGATGAAGTTGTTCTGGCGGTCGGAGGGTCCGTTTTCGCGTTCGTAGCGGAGGCCGAAGTTGAGGGTGAGCTTGGAGGTGACGCGGAAATCGTCCTGGACAAAGGCGGCGGCGTAGCCGGCGTAGTTGTAGAAGTTTGTCGCGACGGTCATGCTGCCGCCGGTGGGGTAACCGAGGAGAAGCGTCGCGAGGCTGGCACCGGTGCCCTGGACTGTTCGTTGAGGCACGGAGCGCGTGAAGATATCGGAGAAGCTGAAGGAGCTGGGTCCGATGCCGGGAGCTCCATCGTTATTAAGGGTGCGCCAGTCGAAGCCGAACTTCACGCTGTGCTTGCCCATGAATTTGCTGGCCGTGGCGTTGAAGCTTTTGGAGTGGAGAACGCTTTGGCTGGTGGTGCCACCGCCGAAGCTGCCTACATCGGACATGGTGATGGCGGGGAAGGCGGAGAATTTGGTGATGGCGGCGAGGGAGGAAGGCAAACCGAGCGTTTTCAGATCAAAGCCGAGGCTGGTGGGCGCCGAGAAATTGGGGAAACGGTTGAAGCCGTATCGGATCGCGATGACGAGGGTGGGCGTGGGGGTAAGGGTGGAGTTGACCTGGGTCGCGTCGACTTTGCGATCGAGGACGCCTTGGTTAGGCGAGGCGAGCGAGCCCCACCAGGCGTTACCGGGCTCGATGCTGCCGTAGTGGAGGTAGGAGGCCGAGGCACGCCACCAGGAGAAGAGCTGGTGGTCGGCTTTCCAGGTGGTCTGGTCGGCGCGGTTATAGGCGCCGATGGTGGCGTCGAAGTTGAGGTCAGAATAGAAGCGGGCGGAGGCGTTGGGGAGCGGATAGTAGGAGGCGATGTTGCGGCCGGGGGTGCTGAGCCGATTGCCGGGGATGATGTTGTTCGGGAAGGGCGTGCGGGTGCCGTCAGGCATGGTGGTGAGGGGGTCGTAGACGATTTGGAGACCGCTGCCGGCGTGGCTGAGGGATTGAGAAAAGTCTCCGCGGCGCTCGGCGGCGGTGGGCACGGAGAGGCGGGTGCCAGCGGACTCAGTTTGGCGATAGGCTTCGCCGGTGATCCAGAAGAAGGTTTTGTTGCGGCCGTCGTAGACCTTGGGGATGCGGATGGGTCCGTCGAGGGAACCGCCGTAGTTGCGGAAGGGTTGATTGATCCGAGGGGTGCCGGCGCGGTTGGAGTAGAAATTGTTGGCGAGCCAGGGGGTTTCGCGGATGTAGCCGAAGGCGGAGCCGTGGACCTGATTGGAGCCGGAGCGGAGGAAGGTGTTGAACGTACCGCCGCCGGTGCGGCCCATTTCGGCGTCGTAGGTTTTGGCTTGGACCTTCACTTCCTGGACGGCTTCGACGGAGGGGATGATGACGGCGCGGTTGGTGGAGTCGGTGATGGAGATGCCGTCGAGGGTGTAATTATTGCCGCGGACGGGGCCGCCGGCGATGGAGATTTGGGAAGAGCCGGACTGGTCCTGCATGCGGTTGAACTTGGGGTTTCCGACTTGGACGACATTTTCGGCCAGCTTCGAGAGCATGAAGGGGTTTCGGCCGAGATTGGGGAGGTCGATGAGTTTTTGACGGTCGATGACTTGACCGGTGGAGGCGTTGGCGGTTTCGAGGGCCGGGACTTCTTCAGTGACATTGACCTGTTCGGTGACTTGGCCGAGTTCGAGCTTGAAATCGATGGTGAGAGCGGCTTGGGTGGAGACGGTGACGCCTTTACGCTCGGAGCGTTTGAAGCCGGTGGCCTCGGCGACGATGGTATAAGTCGAGGGGGTGACGGAGGCGAAGGTGAACTCGCCTTGGCCGGAGGTGATCGTCGCCCGTTGGGTGGACGTACCTTCGTCGATAAGCGTGACTTTGGCGACGGGGACGGCTTGGCCGCCGGGGTCAATAATCTGGCCGCGAAGGGAGCCGTGGAAGGACTGAGCCAGCGCGACGGCGGCGCAGAGCAGGGTAAGCAGGAATAAGCGCATCAAATGTTCTCCTCGAGATCGTGCGATGAGCGACGAGGCGGGGTGGGAGAACCGAACGGGGGTTACATCGTCCGGGCCGCGAAACTGGCGCGGCCCGGACGGCGGAGCAGGGCTGGTTAGGCCATCACTTTACTGAACGCGTCGGCGAATTTGTTCATTTCGGCTTGGGTGCCGACGGTGACGCGGACCTTGGTGGGCCAGATAGGCCAGACGCGACCGATGTAGACCTTGTGGTCCGCCATGGCGCGGGCGACATCGCCACCGGGACGGCCAACTTCCATCAAGAAGAAGTTGCCTTCGGAAGGGATGTAGGAGACTTTCTTCTTTTCGAGGAATTCGAAGGTATTGTCGCGGATTTGTTTATTGATGGCACGACGTTCGGCCAGTAGGGTTTTGACCCGCATGCTGGCGGTGGCACAAGCGACCCCCGTGATGGGCAGGAAGCCGGAGGTGGAGAACGGGCGCATTTTAGCGAGAAGATCCGGGCGACCGAGAGCGAAGCCGGCACGAATACCGGCCATGCCATATGCCTTCGAGAAGGTGCGCAGGACGATGACGTCTTTGTCAGCGGCGACGAGGTCGTTGCAGGGTTGGGCGGAGGAGGAGAAATGAATGTAGGCTTCGTCGACGACGACGACAGCGTCCTTCTTCTTGTTGGCCAGGAGATAGTCGATATCTTTGCGGGCGGTGACGGTGCCGGAGGGGTTGTTGGGGTTGCAGACGTAGTAGACGCCGACATCGGGATCCGCCTTGATCATGGCTTCGACGTCGTGAGAATAGTCGGCCCGGAGGGGGACTCGAACGACTTTGGAGCCAATGAAAGCGGGGGCGCCGCCACCGTAACCGGGGTTGGCCATGACCCAGCTTCGCGTGGGCGAGCTGAAGGCGCAGGTGGTGCGATGGAGCGGGTCCGAGGAGCCCGCAGTGGGCATGATGTAGTCGGCCTTGACGCCTTCGAGTTCGGAGACGACTTTGGTGAAAGCCTGGGTTTCGCCGGTGGGGGAGTAGCGGCCGCCTAGGGGGGCGACTTTGTACATGGCCTCGAGGCCTTCCTTGCAGGGGCCGAGAGGGTTTTCGTTGCTGGAGATGCGGACCGCGTCGGCGGGCATTGCACCTCTGCCGCGCATGGTTTGACGCTCGGCTTCCTGAGCCATCGCGTATTCATTGTAGAAGGGCATGGCGGCGGCGCCAGCGAGGAACTGCGTGATGCGGCGGCGCGAGACGGCCGCGAGCGGAGAGGTGTGGAGGTCCATGGATTCCCTTGAGTTCGTTGGGGGGGTGAGCAAGGGGCCACTCTCGAGGAGGGGCCAGAAACAGCGTCAACTCAAACTGGGAAAGGAAAGCTGAACCTACACCTAGGGCTCAACTTTGCTGTTGGTTGAAGGTAACGGATTTTTGCTTCTGCGTCAAGGGGTATTAGTTTTCAATCTGAACGTGAAGAGGATCCGCAGCCCCCCGACTGGGATCCTCATTCACGGCCGAGGCAAACTTCGCTTCGGACTCAGTAGTCATTTCGTCCTTTAGACGGAAATTATGAGGGAACTTTGAGGCGATAGAGGCTAACGGCACCCCATTGCTGGACCAACTCCCACTCGGGGTCGGCCCGCAACTCGGCGATGAGGCGTTTGTGCATGCCGGCTTCCATATCGCGGCTGAAATCCTTTTGGCGGAGCAGGAACCAGCGGACCTTTTGCCGCCGGGCATACGCCGCGGCGGCGCGAAACGCCGCCCGGCGAGCCTCCCAGTCTTCGCGATACCAAGTCAGGGTGGGGACAATCAGGCTGACTGCCTTGCGTCCGGTGGCGAGGTAAAGCAGCGTATCCGCGTCGGTTAGGACGGGTTCGGTTCCCTTGCGGAGTTCGGCCCAAGCGGGAGCCAACTCGGCCCAATCCTGCCGGTGCTGCTCCATAAAGCTGGGCAATAGCTGGGTGAGCACTTGGACTTGCATGGCGAGGCAACCGATGGCGACACAAGCTCCGAGACCCGTAAGCACCCAGGCTGCCTTTCGCTGACCGGGGTCGGGGCCGAGGCGTTGCTTCTGAATGGCGAGCCAGAGCCTGCCGAATTCTTCCGTCCAGCCGACAGCGAGCAGGGGAAACAAGGGCAAGACGAAGCGCTCATTGGGAGCGAAGTGCCAGACGATCAACTGGGCGGCGTAGAAGGCTCCGAACCAGGCGTATCCGCGGACTGTTTCATTGCCGGCGCGAATCAACCGCACTACGCCGCTGATCCCGGCGACGCACATGGTTTGCGCAAGAATCTTCTCCCAGAGCGCCCCGTCGAGTTTCGGCACGAGGAGAGATCCGAGACCTTGGAACAGACCGTCAAGGTTTTTCCAGAGAAACAAGTGGGCGTCGGCGAGATTGAAGTTAAGGAGGTGATAGCCGAGGTAGTTCGTGTAGTAAAGCGTTACGATATCCTGGCCCGGCGGGGTGTGAGTCCGTGACCAGACCATCCAGGCAACGATGACAGGAAAGAGCGTCGCGCCGAAAAGCAGGGCGCTACGCCGGTCCCGCCGCCACAGCATCCAGAGGATGCCGGCGGGCAAAAGGGCAATGCCCGCGGTTCGCCAGAGATATGCCAATGCCCCTAAGGCACCCGCTGTTTTGGGATGGCCTCGTTCGAGGAGGAGCCAGGAGGCCAGGACCAAAGCGGTGAAGGAGATTTCGGTGAACATGCTGAGACTGAAGAGCACCATGTAGGGGTTCAGCATCAAGAGGGCAGTTAACCAATCGCGTCCGTGGCCTCGAATGCCAACCCGACCCAGCCAGAGCCAGAACAACGCGCCCAATGCCGGTAGCCAAACGACACAGAGCGCGGTGGCCCAACGCAAGTTTTGCGGGAAATCGCCTCCGAGCCGCCACGCAATCGATAACCAGGCAGGAAAGCCGGGCGGATACTTCGTCTGAGGGGGCTCACCCGGCAGGCTAAGGATCTTGTATCCTTGTCCGGTAGCGATCGACTGAGCAGCGATGAAGTAGATGCCGTCATCCTGGTATTCCGTGGCGTGAGGCATATCGCCCCACTGCCCCAGAATAAGGGCCCAAATTAGGCCGACTGCCAGTGCTAAACCGGCGCGGAGTAACATGCGATTAATGGTGCGCGGCAGCCAGGTCTTCGGCCGTGAAGAGCGAAGTCAAGAAATTACCCTGCGGATCCATTTCGATCGTTTCCGGATCGCCCAAGACTTCGAGCGTCGGGGTTTTTGCGATCTCCGGGAGTAAGTTCTCGCTAAAGGCGCAGGGGGTGAGTTCCAAAGAGTTCTTGATCCAGCCGAGGGTCACTTCTTTCTCATCCAGCTTGCCGACGGTCGGCCACATGGTCCGTAGGCATTCGAAGTCGCTGCCAAAGTGGATGGGGGTGCGAATGGCACCGGGTGTGGAAGCGGTCAAAGAATTGATGCGGGTGGGCGTCCAGTTGACTTTGGCGAGGAGGCGATCGTGGATGATGTCGGCCATCCCCAAGCCAACGGCGTTGCCGTAGCTTTTGCTGGAAAGGTCGCGGAGGAAAACCCTTTCGAAACGGGGGCCGGGCCAGGGATTGGCTTCCCCGTTGACGCTACGGTTAACGACCTTGGTGTCCATGCCCGCGCCGGAGATGTTCTTGCCGATCTCATCGAGCATCAGAATATCCAGGTCGAACGGGACGCGCCCCATCCAGGATTTAGCCAGAGCGAGCAGTTCTTCTTCGCGCTTTTCCATGTTTTCGACGGGGACGGCCTCGACATGAGCAGTTTGGTGATAAGCGTCTTCTAGAATCGCCAGGCCGCCGAGGATTTTGCCGGAACTGAGGACTTGCCGTCCGACGCTGCGAATTACATGGTGCAAGCCTAACTTGTACGCATAGGTGTGATAGCGTTGAGCGCCGGCGAACTTACCGAGACCGATCGCCATCATCTTAAACAAGCCACTTTCAATTTCGCCGGCGAAATCGGTATGCCATTTCACGCGGCCGACTAACATGACCCCGTCGGCTTCGAAGGCGTGCTTATCGAGAAATGCCTCAATTCCGTTGGCGTCGCGCCCGAGCGAGACGACCTCTAGACCGCTGATGATGGGGCAATTCATGGTGGCTTCGGTGATCCCGTAATGAGCCAGCACATCCGCTTGGCCTTCGGCGGTGGCGGCACCGTGACTTCCCATCGCGGGGAAGATGAAGGGAGA
>Ga0105046_10004421_pt1 | contig 22393 bp, 17 predicted proteins | sample MAT03_FD_78385 | JGI IMG/M metagenome (GOLD analysis project Ga0105046, IMG submission 78385) | Freshwater microbial communities from Lake Fryxell liftoff mats and glacier meltwater in Antarctica - MAT-03 (megahit assembly) | ecosystem: Environmental > Aquatic > Freshwater > Ice > Liftoff...
AAAATCCCTGGCGGAGATCGAGCGTCAAATCATTCTGGACGCACTGAGCCGCTGTCAGGGAAAGATCTATGGTCCTGACGGCGCTGCAGCGGAGTTGAAACTCAAGCCCACCACGCTCTACGGCAAAATGCGAAAGCACAAAATCAAAAGCACCCGCCAGCACGTTCCCGAGGATTGAGCCAACGCTGGCCGCGCGGTCAGAAACCCAGCCGCCAGGCACAGCACCGAATTTGGTACTCAGGCTGATCCAGAAGAGAGGTCTCACAACCGGCCCGGCATATCGAGCGATCTGGTGAATTGGAAATGCTGAAGCTCGTATTTTTGTGTGCCATGAGGCCAGATACGCATGTGAAATCGGCGGATGCAGCATCTTCAGGGGGCAATTCGTTTATAGCAACGATCGACGTTACAATTCACCTGCTTGAGATATGGGCCAGCCGATCTGGACCAAGAACGCATAAAGCTGTCAAGAACCGAATCCGGCATATTCATTGAAGCGCTTCCGGCCACCTTAACGTTCTTCGAGAGTTCAGAGATCCGATCTCGCCATCCTCCGAAGTCTCATCACTTCGAACCGAGCGAGACCGGAAGAAACATGTCTCTATCTGCAGGGTTACGCTCAAAAGGCGAGAGGCCACGAAGCGCGCGATAAAAAAAGTCGTGAAAAATCCGCGCCGAGAGCATCAAAAGGGTCAGGACTGAATGGCGTTGTCCACGGCGATTTAGCGTTTTTGCGACCGTAAATTGCCGCGACCGCGCGGCGTTGAAGAACGCGATCCATCGCGTTCATGAATTTCAAGTTTTTTTACGCACGCAGACATGACGTCGATGGCGTGACCCTACGGATCGTTAGAATGCTGCGGGCGTGGAACTTTCCTGGTGTCGTGTGTCAACAGTTGACCAGGGAGGGTTCATGTCCGTTCCAGCAAGCCACTCACTCCACTGCTTTAGCATCTTTCAGCGGTCGATGATTCAAGCCAACGCACTTCCACTGTGCGAAGTTCTCGATGCCAAAGCGAAGATCCCGGTCGCGACGATCAGGAAGATCACGCTGCGACTCGCCAGCCAGGCTCAGACTGGCTGCCTTAAGTTTGACGACCTGACCAGTGTGCTCGACTCCGATCATGCAGAAGTGCGTCTCTCTCCACGATTGATCGCTGAAATTCGTTCGTTGCCGATCAAGGGGCGAATCATCATGGTCGATGGATTCACGATCGACGCTCACTGACACTGCTGAAAAAGTAGACGCGTGTGAAAGAATTCTGCTGATTACTTGAGTTGGCCCTGCAATGGATCGCTTTGCACACCGCCAGCAATGCGCAAGCACAATGTTCGTGATCAGTTCAAAGGCATATCGCAGCGGCAACCTACAAACGCTGGGAATTCCGCGTTCTGGGTGAGCATGACATCCTTGGAATGCTTGTCGTCAATCACCTTGACAAATCAATCATTCCGGAGCGCCCGAAGTTCAACATTCGATGACTTGCGCCAGTGTATTTGACTGGCGTAAGTTCGATGGGGTCAGGACGACTAGCCTTCAGCGGAGGCTTCAACTCCGTTGGCCTTGTCGGCCTTGCGCTGAGCAGCGTCTGCTTCGCGTGTTTCCAACGCTGCGACTGCGTACAGTCGGCGCTTCAATTGACGATGTTCAGCACTCACTTTGCGCCAGACCGGGTTCTTTTTCTGTGCTTTGCCAGTCACACCATCAGTCGCCAGTTTGGCTTCGATGGTTGAGAGTTGCTGCTGAGAAAAAGTCAGCTGACGTTCAATTCGAGATCGGTCCTTCAACATGGCACACCAATAGCAGTTATAGTAAACAAAAATCTGGTAATTCAAAGTCGTGAAGAAACCTCGACATCCATTCAGGAATCAGATCACGAATCGGGTATTCTTACAATCCACTCGAAGATGTTCAACGCGAAAGGCCGGAATAAATGATGTCCACCAGGAACAGCAACGTACTTTCGGCATTATCCAGGCAGTTTTGGCTTCAAGTTTCGCTGTCGGACAGTTTTCCCGCCAGAAAGAAGCCTTATGATAGTGTGTCGTGGTTGTTGCTGCAAAAGTCCTCGCCAGAAAGCCATCCCTCAATGTCCTATAAGATGTCGTCAGTTTTTTTCTGTATCCTGGCCACACTCACCTCCGGCCTTGCATCCGTTTCCGCAACTCAGCCGGTCGATTTTCAGCGGCAAGTGCAACCGATCTTCGCCGAACACTGTACCCTTTGCCATGGCGTAGACGCCGCTGATCGCAAATCTGGCCTGCGTCTTGATCTCAGGCCAGACGCATTGAACGGCGGCGAATCCGGTTCGCCCGCGATCGTGCCTGGGCGACCTGAAGACAGCGAATTGATCCGCCGCATCACGTCTGATGATGCGGATTTGTTGATGCCACCCAAAGATCACAATAAGCCACTGACGGCGGAACAGATTGCGACTCTGAAACAATGGATTGCCGAAGGCGCGAATTATGAAGCGCACTGGGCATTCACTGCACCTGCAAAGTTACCACTGCCCAATGTTGGAACTCAGCAGCCGATTGATGCATTCGTAGCTGCGAGACTGCAAAAGGAATCACTGAAGCCAGCCGCTCGAGCAACCGATTCTGCTTTGTGTCGCCGAATTTATCTCGACCTGACAGGTCTTCCGCCGTCTCCGGCCGAATTATCAGCTTTTGAAAAAAATGGAACTGCGGCAACAATTGATGCATTGCTGAACAGCGAGCGGTTCGGTGAAAAATGGGCTCGACACTGGCTGGATCTGGCGCGATATTCGGATACCAATGGCTATGAAAAGGATCTGCAGCGTGAGCAATGGTCGTGGCGCGACTGGGTGATTGATTCGATCAACAGCGACATGCCTTACGATCAGTTTTTGGTGGAGCAGATTGCTGGCGATCTATTGGCGAATCCGACCCAGCCGCAAATCATCGCGACAGGATTTCTTCGCAACAGCATGATCAACGAGGAAGGCGCAATTGTGCCCGAGCAATTCCGCATGGTGGAAATGTTTGACCGCATTGATTGTGTTGGAAAGGCCGTGCTGGGACTGACGACGCAATGCGCTCAGTGTCATACCCACAAATTTGATCCATTGACGCACGATGAGTATTTCGGGATGTTTGCATTCCTGAATAATTCGTACGAAGCACAGTCGTGGGTTTATACACCGGAGCAGTTGAAGCAAATTGGTGAGCTTCACGTCGAAGTCCTGACTCTGGAAAAGCGGATTCGAACTGAACGCCCCGATTGGCAATCAGAACTTACACAATGGGCCGCGGAATTGCAGTCGAAACAGTTCCATTGGCAACCACTGGATGCCGTTGAACTTGGCACCATCAGCGGTCTGAATCACCCGGTTCAGCAGGCCGACAAATCGCTGTTGATGACAGGTCACAGCAGTGCGGATGTTTTCATGATTGCCGCTCCGACATTGAACGCCGTCACAGGTCTGCAATTTGAAGCACTGACGCAGGGCGATCTGCCACACGGTGGCCCCGGTCGAAATCGTGTTGGAACCTGGGCGATCAATGAACTGGAAGTTCTTATCCGAAAGCCGGATGCAAAGGACTGGGAGAAACAGAAACTCGTCAATGCCACATCAGATTTTTCACAACCGGAATCAAAGTCCGACGAAGGCAAAAAAGCCAGCGGCCCAGTGGCCTATTTAATCGACGGTAAAGACGAAAATACCTGGTCTGCAGATCGCGGCGTCGCGCAGCGCAATCAGCCGAGTGTCGCGGTTGTTCAGTTTGAGCAACCTCTGGAATTTCCAGAAGGCTCTCAAATCAAGATCGTCTGGCGCATGGGGGACATGCTGGGCTGTGCCCGGTTCAGCGTGACCATGGATGCGACGCCAGCAGCTCCGGCGATTGATCATGCGGCAATGTTGGCTCTGCAGGTTCCGGCTGAACAGCGAACCAAGGCACAGAGCGACGCAGTTTTTGCGGCATGGCGAAAGTCTGTGGCTGAACTCAAGCCGACGAACGATGAAATTGAGGCACTGCTGAAATCCACTCCAGCGGCATCGACTTCGATTCTGCATATGGCGGAACGTGAACCTACAAATACTCGATTCACTCATTTGCTTGATCGAGGCGACTGGGATCAACCGCGGCAGATCGTCGAGCCGCATGTTCCGGCAGCGTTTCATCCCTATCCACAGAACGCTCCCATGAACAGGCTGGGATTTGCGGAGTGGCTGGTTGACCGCCGCTCGCCGCTCACTGCACGTGTCGCTGTCAATCAGGCGTGGCAGGCGATCTTTGGGACGGGACTGGTGGAAACGTCGGAAGATTTTGGTACTCGTGCGCCGGTTCCGGAATATCGCGAGATTCTCGATTGGCTGGCGGTCGATTTTATGGAGCACAACTGGAGTCGCAAGCATTTGATTCGCACGATTCTGACCAGCACGACATATCAGCAAAGTTCTGAGGAAACTGCGGAACTTCTCGAACGCGATCCCGCGAATCTCCTGTTGGCTCGAGGTCCTCGATTCCGCGCGGATTCAGAGGTCGTACGAGATATCGCGTTGACGGTATCAGGGTTGATCACGCATAAGTTCGGCGGCCCGGGGATTATACCTCCTGTGCCGCAGAATGTTCTGGATTACAACTACACCTATCCGGGCTACTGGACGCCGGCGACTGGATCGGAACGCTATCGCCGCACGGTGTACGGATTTCGGAAACGGTCAATGCCTGATCCGGTGATGTCGAACTTCGATGCACCCAACGGCGATTTTTCGTGTGCTCGCCGAGTCCGATCAAACACACCGCTGGCGGCATTGACTGGGCTGAATGAAACGATCTTCGTTGAATCCGCGCGGGCACTGGCGTTGCGTGTTTTGAAAGAGGCTGCCACCAATGATGCCGCCAGAGCTGACTATGCGTTCCTGCTTTGCACTTCTCGAACGCCCACGGAATCGGAACGCGTTGAAATTCTGAGTCTCCTGAAGTTGCAGCGCCAACGAATCGCGGACGGCTGGCTGAATCCTCGCGAAGTGACAACTGGCGACGCGGCCAAACTTCCGGAGTTACCCGGTGAATCGACTCCACAAGACGCCGCCGCGTGGACATTGGTTGCGCGGGTATTGCTGAATCTGGATGAAACCATTTCAAAGTACTGAATGTTTCATTTGATTCAAACGCCGGAAATCGCTCTATTGGCTTGCATGCAGACCCTTGAATTCGCGACACTCCTGCGGCTTTAAGGAGATTCGATATTATGCAAAATGTGCTGGCAGTTGTGCTGGCCGGCGGGAAGGGCTCCCGGCTGGACCCATTGACGCGAGACCGCAGCAAACCCGCCGTTCCATTTGGTGGCTGTTTCCGGATCATAGATTTTTCACTGTCGAACTGTCTCAACAGCGGCATCCGAAAAATCCTTGTCGTGACCCAATACAAGGCGGCCAGCCTGGAGCGTCATATCGAGTACGGATGGCATTTTCTTCCGGCGGAACTTGGGGAGTTCGTCAGCGTGAGGCCTCCCGAACAGCGCATTGACGAGAACTGGTACTTGGGTACTGCGGACGCGATTTATCAAAACATCTATACGATTGAAAAGGTGCGCCCGAAGCACATCGTTGTTTTGAGTGGTGATCACATCTACCGCATGGATTATTCATTGTTTGTTCGCGAGCATATTGCTTCGAAAGCCGACGCAACCATTGCGTGTCTGCCAGTACCAATGGATGAAGGCCGACGTTTTGGTGTTATGCAAATTGACGATAATCGTCGAATCAGACAGTTTCGAGAAAAGCCGTCAGACCCCGATCCAATGCCGGGGCGGCCTGATCGCTGCCTTGCGTCGATGGGAATCTATGTATTCAACACGGATTTTTTGTTCGAAAGGCTGTGTATCGACGCCAATGATCCAACCAGTCACCGTGATTTTGGAAAAGACATTATTCCGTCGATCATTGATTCGTCAAATATTATGGCCTGGCCGTTTCAGAACGAGGACAATGGCCAGTCTGCATATTGGAGAGATGTCGGAACACTGGATTCGTACTACGAAGCCAACATGAATCTTATTTCGGTGGAACCGGAACTCAATCTGTATGACCCGAACTGGCCGATTCGCACATGGCAGCCACCGTTGCCACCACCGAAATTTGTGTTCAATGATCATGGAGTGACACCGCCTCGCGTCGGAAGTGCCGTCGACAGTCTTGTATGTTCCGGGTCCATCATTTCCGGCGGCAAAGTTGAACGGTGCGTTATTTCGCCCCGAGTGAAAGTTCACAGTTTTGCCACTGTGCGGGATTCAATTCTGTTTGAAGGAGTGGATATCGGACGCAACTGCCGAATCGAACGCGCAATTATCGACAAAGGGGTGCACATCCCTGATGGAACTACGATTGGCGTCAATCGTGACGACGACATTTCCCGGGGGTTGACAATCTCTGAAGGCGGTGTTGTGGCAATTGCAAGAAATGTCCGGTTTTGAAGTTGTCAATAATTTTCATCTCCGGGCACCGTATAACAGCCTGAAGACTGTTGAAACGATGGCCAGGAGGATATGCTTCAGCATTCTTTGATCCAGATCGCATCCTGTTTACTAAATCCACATTTGTGGCGGCACCGGAAAGCCTCCTTTCATGTCAGACTTTGAAGAACGATTGCAACGTGCGATTCAGCGTGGCCAGGAGGCTCGAATTGCAGAAAGCGCGTCTGCAGAAGCGGATGCTGCGACCGAAGAAGAACTGCGGATGAAGCATTCTCAGCTTCGCAGTGATCTCACGGAGCACATCGAAAGCTGCCTGCAGAAATTGTGTGACCATTTTCCGGGGTTTGACTACAGCACGATTCTCAACGAAAAAGGCTGGGGTGCGCGAATTACACGAGATGACATCAAACTCGGGCGAGGAACCGCGAAAAGCGAATACAGCCGCCTTGAGATTCTGGTCCGACCGTTTTCTGATATGCACATTCTGGAAATTGCCACAAAGGGCACGCTCCGCAATCGTGAATCGCTGAATCGCAGCAACTACCGCTTTCTTAAAGAAGCTCAGATGCCCGATTTGAAGCAAATTGTGGACGGAATTGTGCTGGAATTTGCAGAACAGTTTTCAGCAAACACATAGGCTCAGGCCTAAATTGCAAAACGTCGCTTCAGGTCTCGAATTCCTGACAATTGGCAGGAATCGAGCTGAACTTGCGTCCAAATGCGAACCGATTATCATGTGTCGGTGTCGCATCGACGCACGGAGAGATGGCAGAGTGGCCGAATGCGCATCATTGCTAATGATGTGACTCCAGAAATGGGGTCCCAGGGTTCGAATCCCTGTCTCTCCGCTTAAGAAATTGACCAAAAAAAAAGCTCACAGAGATCTCTGTGAGCTTTTTTCGTTCAGGCGAGCGGCAAGCAATAAGTACCGTTTGAGCCTGAGGCGCTAGCCGATCGACAGCCAGAAATCGGCTAGCGCCTTAGGCTCAAGTCAATTGGCTTCGGCAAATTTATTTCCGCAGTTCGCCTTACTAGATGGCACTCTCAAGCGTGAACCGCGTTACGCTGACGGTGGAAATGCGGTTCGACGCGAGTGCCCTAACTGGACTCTTGTCTTCTCGCAGGAACGCCGCGATGAAATCGGTTGAAGTCAAATTGCCAACTGTCGAAGCCGATTTGCAAACTGCCGGTTACCAACGTTGGTCAAAACTGACATTTATCCACTGGCGTGTGGATGCAGATTTATTGCAGCGCCAACTTCCAGCAGGACTCACGATTCAGCAGTTCGATGGCGATGCGTGGCTGGGAGTTGTGCCTTTTTCCATGGAGCGGATTCGACCGTGGTGGTCACCGCCTGTACCTGGAATTTCGTGGTTCCTTGAAACCAACGTGCGTACTTACGTCGTTGATGAACGTGGAATCGCTGGAGTCTGGTTCTTTAGTCTCGATGCCAATTGCCGACTTGCCGTCAATATTGCGCGTCGATTTTGGCATCTGCCTTATCAGCACGCATCAATGTCACTGAACGCCCGGAATGCTCGCACCGACAAAGAATGTTCGCAAATCACGTATACTGGCGTTCGGAAGGACTTGCCCGCAGGCAAGTATGAGATCTCGGTCACCCTTCCCCATGAACCGCCCAGGACAGCTCAGCCTGGAACTCTTGACGAGTTTCTTCTGGAGCGTTATTTACTGTTTGCATTGGATGGCCGGCAGCGTCTCCGAGCTGGTCGTGTGCATCATCTGCCGTATCAGTTCATCACACCTGCATCAGTTGCTGGTTCGCAGACACTCACAATTCCAGTTGGCTGCGAGCCTCTGGACATGGAAACGGCCAGTCATTTTGCATATTCTGAAGGCGTCGATGTGAGGGTTTCGCCGCTAAAATTGCAAAATTGAATGCGATGGCGCTGGCAAACGAATGCTTTCCGGGTTGGTAATTGCCCCTGCCTCGAATATAATTGTTTGCTGTGAATTTCGCATTGTCGATACCTGTAGCCACCGAGATCGCAAGATGTATCAAGACTCCAATCCATACGCTGTCAGTCAGGACATGTTCGCTGCTGATGCGGCACTTAGCGAACGTCTTGGATTTCTTCGAAAAGTGTATTTGCACGTGTTCGGTGCGATACTTCTGTTGATCGGACTTGAATTCCTGTACTTCAACACATCGGCGGCAGATTCAATCATGAGTCTCTTCGGTCGCCGAACCTGGTGGATCGCGTTGATCGGCTTCATGGCCGTCACATGGTTCGCTCAATCTCTCGCATTTAGTGGAGCCCGGCCGGCCCTGCAGTATCTTGGACTTGGCCTTTTTACAGTCGCCGAATCGATCTTCACGGTACCAGCGATTTATATTGCCATTCGCGTCAACCCCGACCTGATCGGACAAGCCGCGTTTCTGACACTGGTGATTACTGGCGGACTGACACTCTTTGTTGTGGTTTCGAAGGCTGACTTTTCGTTCCTTCGAAACGCTCTGTTTGTCGGTGGAATCGCAATTCTGGGCGTCGGAATACTTTCTGCGTTTGGATTGTTTGGCGGTTTGCAGACAGGCACGCTGATTTCTGGCGCAATCGTGGCACTGATGTGTGGCTATATTCTCTACGAAACATCACAGATCATGCATCATCTGCCGACGACTGCACATGTCGCCGGAGCGTTGATGATTTTCGGATCGATCGCTCAACTGTTTCGCCACATTCTGTATCTGTTGCTGCGATTCAGAGACTGAGAACAACGGAGTCAGTCTTCGTGAATTTCATTGAGATCAGCAATTTCAGGGGGCCTGAACATTGTCAATGCCCGACACCAGTCGCGATTCGCTGATCCGATATACGTCTCGTCTTGCGGATCGCGTAATTCGCCTTAGTCCCGGCAGGCACAAGCCACTTGCCGCAAAGATGCTCGAGACGATTGGTGAAAAATGCGAACTGGATCACGTGCATTTGTATCTGGTGAACCTGAAACAGGGACCGCATTTGTCGATGTACAGTGAATGGTCTCGGATGGCGACACCGTCGCTTGCATCAGGCTTGCAAAAAATTGCGCTATCGTTGCTCAACGAGCAAGCTGAGGATGCGTTGCCGCGAGGAATTGCGGTTTACTGCGGTAGGAATGAACATTCTGAGTCATGTAGTCGCGTCGTTTCAAGCATGCTGCGACAGATGAACGCGGCTGCATTCGAAATGATCCCGGTCCTGATCAAGAACAGGCTGCGCGGGGTGATTGCTGTTGCACACGACAAAGGGTCCATGCACCTTGATTCCACATCGCAACAACTGCTGCAATTCACGGGGCGGATTTTTGTCGGTGGGTATCTGTCGGCAAGAAGAGAGGCCAGGCGACAAAAAAATCATCGCCAATGGCGTAATGTGGCGAACGGAGCGTGCGATTTTGCGTTCGTTCTGGATTCCGCAATGGAAGTGCTCAATGTTGTGGGATTCAGAAACAGTACTCCACCATCGGTCACAGGTCTCCGGCTGCAGGACATCGTGACGCGTACGTCGTACGATCCTGTTCGGAAAATGATTGCCGAATCTATCGAATTGGGACAGCCGCACACATTCGAATTTCTGCTTTTCAAAAGCAGCGAAAAATCTCATTCCTACAATGCGAGGATTGAGCCGGGCGGTGACTCCCCAAAGATCGCATGTACGATGTATCTCACCAGCAACGATGCGGAACGTGTCGCGGCAGAGGAATTGGCGGAGCTTCGAGATCACCTGGCTCAGGCTTCGCGGCTTAGCCTTAGCGGTAACCTTGCATCCGAGTACGCTCATCAGTTGGCCCAGCCGTTGCAAGTCATCGGCTTTCAAGGCTTCACACTCAAAAATCGCCTGCGAGTGGGCGAGGCAACTGCCGAACAGATGTTGCTGAATGTGGCGGAGATTCTGGAACAGGTGGAACATGCTCGTGAAGTGATCTTTGGGATGCGAGACTTTCTGCACGACCGTCGATCTCGACTTGCAGCGACTGAATTGGAAGTCATTATCAGTCAGGCGTTGAAATTGGTGCAGCCGCGGCCGGACAGCAGCGCCGCTAAGATTACGGTGCTGGATCATGAGAATCTTCTGGAGCAGGATCCGCCACTTGAAGTGCATGTGGATCGAGTCCAGACGACTTATGTGCTTATTAACCTGATGGTGAACGCAATTGAAGCCTGCCACGAAGCGGATGTGCAGGAACCTGAACTGATCATCCAGGTGAAATCAGTTCCAGATTCACCCAAGTTTGTGTTGGTGTCGGTTTCTGATAACGGGCCGGGCCTGCCGAAGGGTAAAAAAGAAAAAGTCTTTAAGCGATTCTTTACGACAAAGAAGAGCGGTTTCGGTTTCGGGCTGGCGATCTGCCGCGATGTCGTCGAACGCCAGCGAGGAACCATTGAGGCGTCCAACAACACCACGAAAGGATGCACGTTTACTTTTTCGCTGCTATTGCAAAGCGACGAAGCAGAGGAAGAAACTGAACAACTGGAAGCGGCCGCTGAAAAAATGATGGAGCAGGACGACAACTAGTGTACTAAGTGAGCGGCAAGGCGTTAGCCGCCGGTCTTGCCAGCGTTGTAGCGCGAACCACCGGCTAGCGCCTTGCCGCTCACTGATTTGATCGAGCGATCCTAAAGCCGAAATGCCCGTGGTAAAAGTTCTTTCACCGAGACGACCTCAGGCAGTTGATCATCAGGTCGGTTAACGTCGTCGAGCAGTATCAACATGTCCGGGTTGAATTCGACAAGGAATTGTCGACATGCGCCGCAGGGCAAAGCACATTCATTGAGTGAAATACAGATCGCCTCAAATCTGGAATGCCCCTGAGCGATAGCCGACGAGATCGCGACACGTTCAGCACAAATCGTCAGTCCATAGGATGCATTTTCAACATTGCAACCGACAACAATTGTGCCATCACCGACCAGGACCGCAGCCCCGACGTAAAACCTGGAATAGGGTGCCCAAGCCCTCGTGCGAGCTTCACGCGCGAACGCCTGCAAATGGCGCCATTGCGGTAAAATATTGTCGAGTTCCATCAGATATCATTCCTCGACAGAAAATTTGCGGGCCTCTATTCCGCAGCAACGTCTGGCGAGATGATGCGTGTCGAGGGTGGAGCCTCAGCCTTCCAGTCGATGCGAGGTGCATCGGCCCAAAGCTGTTCCAGATTGTAGAGTGCTCTGCCTTCGGCCGTGAAAACGTGCAACACGACATCGCCGTAGTCAGTCAGAATCCAGTTACCTTCGGTCCGATAGCCTTCGATGCTGAGCCTGCGATTGCCGTCTTCACGCTTCAGTTTCCGATTGACTTCGTCTGCGATCGCGTGCATCTGACGATGACTGGTTCCTGTCGCGATGACGAAGAAATCGACGATCGACGTGATACCAGTCAGATCCAGCACCAGAATTTCCTGGCCTCGCAGTTGATCGGCTATCGACGCCGCCACGACTGCATTCGCCCGGCTAACAGCGTATAACTCCTTTGAGCGAGTCGCAGCGATGTGAGGCGTTTCAAGAGTGGATTTATGGGATTCAGGTGTGTTTTCGGACGTCATTGCAGAATTAGCTCAAAAAGTGTTTAGGTTTCAACCTGGACAGTCTAACTGCAATCACCCAAGCTGACCACTGTTGCGATTCGATTGTCGGCGTTGGACCAGAAGATGACCGGATTCGACAACATGATGCTGTCCCAGCGTCTAATTTGCGATAGACGCCAGACGAGTTATCATTAGGCAAGCGGCGGATTTTGTTTTACCGTAGGACGGGTCTCCAGACCCGTCCGGACCTGATTTTCGTCTGATCAGGAGGGGCCGGGAGCCCCGTCCTGCATCAAGCGGCTGGCAAGTCCTGTCCTGCCGCTCGCCTTATCGCACGACTCGACCCGATCTGGCACCGTTCATCAGATCTTCGATCTCATCGCGCGACGCAAAATTGCAGTCACCCACCACGGAATGCGACAGGCAGGACGCGGCAGTCGCAAATTCCAACGCAGTTTGGAGTGAGAAATCTGACTGCGACAACCCGTAAAGCAATCCTGCATCAAATGCATCACCACCACCAACACGGTCAACGATGCTGCGGATTTCGTAGGGACCGTATTCGCCATTCTGTACGGGAGCGAGATAAACGGTATCGCTGCCGATATCCAGCAACATCGCGCCCCAGTTGTTGTGGCTGGCCGAGATGTTTTCTCGCAGCGTTGTCGCAATCATCCGTAGATTGGGATACGCGATCGCCATCTTTCGGGCCATCGTGGCCGCTCGATCTGTGTCGATACTACTGCCTGATGCCGCTTCGTTAGGGGACTCAGACGCCGTGACTCCTACCAGGCGAAAATCCTCTTCGCTTGCCATAAGCAAATCCACCAACGGGATGAGTTCCCTCAGGACATCGCCTGCAAGTTGCTGAGGCGTTCGTTTTGGATCCCATCGCCAGAGCTTGCCGCGAAAGTTAACGTCGCATGATACAGAGACACCACGTTCGCGGGCGGCTCGAGCCGCGTGAATCGTTGTCTCCGCTGCCGTTTTTGACAGTGCCGGCGTGATTCCTGTCAAATGCAGCCAGGAAGCATCTGCCAGAATTTTGTCCCAGTCAAAATCATTCGCTGCAGCCAGACTGATCGCACTGGAATCGCGATCATAGTACACGCGGCCTGGACGTTGATTTGCGCCCATCTCAACGAAATAAATACCAAACCGCCCGTGTTCCGTGATTCGAATATGATCGACACCCACGCCGACACTTCGCAGGCTGCCAAGACATCCGTCGGCCAGTGGCCCATTTGGCAGTGCCGTCACAAAGTCAGCGCGATATCCAAGCATTGCCAACGAAGCCGCAACATTCGCCTCTGCCCCCGCAAACGTCACATCCAGCGAACCCGGTAACACTTGCCGCAGTCGCAGCATACCGGATGGCGACATCCGCGCCATGATCTCGCCAAAGGTGACGATTCGAGTTTCGTTAAATGAACGACTGCGACTCATGATTAAATTTCGAAACTATTCGCCGTCGGGTTCTTCCAGATAAGTGTAGCCGTTCAGCGCTTCTTCATAAAACTTGACGAACTGACCGGCCATGTTGTGATCGATGCGGTTTTCGCGAACCGCAACCTCCACCGATGCCTGCAACCGATTGATCAGGTCTCGCCCACGAAACTGAACATAATCCAGAACTTCGCTGACGGTTTCGCCCTTGATGATGGTGTCGAGGATCACTTCACCGGACGGCGACAGGTCCACATGCACAGCGTTTGTATCACCAAACAAGTTGTGAAGGTCACCCAGAATTTCCTGATACGCCCCAATCAGAAAGATACCAAGGTAATACGGGCTGCCATTGTATTCATGCAGCATCAAGGTCCGGCGAACGTCGCGACGATCGATAAACTGATCAATTTTTCCGTCGGAGTCACAGGTAATGTCGCTTAAAACGGCGTGGCGAGTTGGTCGGCTATCAAGCTGATGAATGGGCATCACAGGGAATAACTGCTTAATCGCCCAGGAATCCGGACACGACTGAAACAGTGAAAAATTACAGAAGTAGTTATCAGACAGAACTTTGTCTAACTTCTCAAGTTCTTCCGGCACGTAGTCCAGAGTTCCAGTGATCTGCCAGATCCGGTGACACAATGCGAAGTAAATGTTCTCCGCCAGACACCGCTGTTCCAGGGAAACATAACCCGTGTTGAAAAGCGTCATCACAGTATCAATCGACGTCTGCGCGTCGTGGTACGACTCAAGGACATTGCGTTGATTGACGCCTTTGTAGCTTTGATAAAGGTCATGCAGCGACTGCTCCGCGTCTTCCGGTGGCGCTAATGCGGCTTCAGAAGTATTTTCGCCCTGCTGCGAAACACCCAGCACGCCAAAAATAAGAACACTGTGAAACGCCGAAATCGCTCGGCCGCTTTCCGAAATGATGTTCGGATGTGCGACGTTGGCTTCATCGCAAACCGTCTGGATCGTATAGACCACGTCGCGGGCGTACTCTTCAAGCGTGTAATTCATGCTTGATTCAAAGTTGGTCTGCGAACCGTCGTAATCGACTCCCAGCCCACCGCCGACGTCCAGATATTTCAATCCAGCACCGCGCCCGACAAGTTCTGTGTACACGCGAGCCGCTTCGTTAAGAGCTGCCTTGACCTGTCGGATGTTGGTAATCTGGCTGCCGAGATGAAAATGCAACAGCGTGAAGCAATCTTCCATGCCACGTTTTTTAAGCTCGTCCAGAGCCATGAGGATTTCGTTCGCTCGCAAACCGAACTTTGAACGATACCCGCCCGATGACTGCCAACGTCCTGAACCTCGAGCCGCCAGCTTCACTCGCATGCCGATCTGAGGTCGCACGTTGAGTTTTTCAGCGTACTTCAGAATGAGTTCCAGTTCCGTGTATTTTTCAACCACTGGAATGACATTGCGGCCGATCTTCTGAGCCAGCAACGCCATTTCTATGAATTCTGCGTCTTTGAATCCGTTGCAAATGATGGGCGTCTGGGCCTCAGTCATCGCCACTACGGCCAGTAATTCCGGCTTGCTGCCAGCTTCAAGACCGAATCCAAATTCACGGCCGTATTCAACGACCTTTTCGACAACTTCACGCTGCTGGTTGACTTTGATGGGGTAGACGCAGGCGTACGTGCCTTTGTAGTTGTGTTCTTTGATCGCATCGCTAAAGGCTTTGTGCAGCACATACAGGCGATCACGAATGATACCGTTGAACCTAAGCAACACAGGAAGATCCAGCCCGCGCATTTGCAGGCGTTCGACCAGTTCTTTCAAATCAATCGAATGCGCGGGGTTGCGATCCGGATGCACCTGCACATTACCACTTGGACTCACTGAAAAATAGCCATTGCCCCAGCGTGGCACTTCGTACATTTCAGCAGCATCAACGGAACTCCATCGTGACGGTGATTCATCAATCATTCTGCAGAACTCTCCAGCGTAAATCTAAATGGTCAGAAAGGAAGAAAGCCCGTGGCCAAGCAGCCGTGAGCAAGTGGTCCTTGTTGCGAGGCTCCAGCCTCGCAACACACTGTTTTGGAGGCTCCTGCCTCCCGGATTTGTCTGCGAGGCTGGAGCCTCCCGGTCAGTTCGTTCCAGGGTCGATGCCTTGGAACGAGAATCGTCAGGCTGGAAAGCCTGACGTACAGACTTCTTATGCCCTTACGGCCCCTGTTTTGTTGCCGGTGGCCCAAACCAGAATCGGACTCGCAATATAGATCGAGCTGTATGTACCGGCGAGACAGCCAATCACCAGACACCAGGCAAATCCGTGAATACCAGCGCCGCCGAAGACGTACATAATCAACACAACGATAAACACAGTCAGCGATGTCAGAATCGTACGACTTAAAGTCTGATTGAGCGATGTATTGATCATGGTGGCCGTAATCGCCGGATTCTTACCGCGAACTTCGCGAATACGGTCAAAGATCACGATCGTATCGTTCAACGAATACCCAACCAGAGTGAGGAACGCCGCAATCATCGCGAGGTTAATACGCAGATCCTGAAGCAAAAGGAAATCACCGATTGTGGTACCGCTCAGGTAGCTGGCAATCGCGGTCACGCCCAACGCAACTAAGACGTCATGCACCAACGCAACTACTGCCGCAACCCCGAAAACTAAACTTTGAAATCTGAACCAAATGTAAATCGAAATCGCAAAAATACTGACAATGATCGCCAGAATCGCCCGCTGCTTCATTTCAGTCGCCACTGCTGAGGCGAAGGTGTTGACTTCGTCGAACAGTGGGGTTGAGGCGAGTTCTGCTTGAATCGCTTTGCAGGCGGTTTCAAAATCATCCGCAGTAACAATAGGCATGGCACTCACTTGGTACTTTGCAAATTTACGCACCGCCAATTCGCCCGCAGTCTTTCCAGAACCTTCCAGACCCTTGATGTCGAATAATCCATCCTGAGTGTTGTATTTCGTTTTTCCATCTTCCCGAATATCGCTTAACTTCTTTGTCAACATATCCCGCAAAGTACCTTCCGCAACTTCAGCAGAAAATGTCAAAACCATTAATGGGCCACCGCTGAATGGAGCCTTAAGCAATTTTTCTACAGCTTCATCACTGTCCGAAACTTCTACTTTTGATATAGGCCCCAAGTCCAGATTTACCATCCGAAGTTTGACAGTTTCGCTGTCCTTGAATGTGGTGTAGATCTTTTCTCTTACGCGATCTTCGGCTGTTGTATCGTCTTCTGGTACTTCCTGTCCCGTTTTTTGAGGAGTGTTATCATGGGTGTCACTTTCCATTGTTCGCAAACGAAAATAACGACCAACTCCTTCCTCGGACTCTTCACTGCCAACTGATAGACGTTCCAGTGAGAACTGATCACCAAACTCCGGCCGAAATGCTGTGATCAAATCATCTGTTTTTTGAGGATTCGTTGTCTGGAATGACACCATTGTTCCGCCGGTGAAGTCGATGTCATAGTTATCCTGACCGCGTGCAAAGAAGGCCGTCATACCAACCAAAATGACGGTGCCGGAAACGGCGAACCAAAAGAATTGGTTTTTAAGAAAATCATAATTTGTTTGGCCAATAATACTGCCCATCGACAGCTTTGTCAGCCAACGCTGACGTTCTGCAATATCAAAAATCAATCGACCGACAAACAACGCCGTGTACATGCTAAGTCCCAAGCCGATGATCAGCGTGACGGCAAATCCTTTCACCTGATCCGTACCGATGGCGAAAAGGATAACAGCAGTGAGCAATGTCGTGATGTTCGAGTCGAAAATTGTTGAAAATGCTTTTTGGAAGCCATTCTGAATGGCCATCCGGACGCTCGAACCTTTGGCGATTTCTTCACGCATGCGTTCGTAAATTAAAACGTTGGCATCGACAGCCATACCGATCGTCAGCACGATGCCCGCGATCCCAGGTAAGGTAAATGTGGCATTGATCATCAACATTGCTGCCAAGGTCAAAATCAAATTCAGCATCAGAGAGATAACAGCAACAATGCCGGAGAACCGATAGTAGGTCAGCATGAACACGACGACCGCTGCAGCACTGATCAGAGTTGCCCTGACGCCCTTATTACGAACGTCAGCACCCAACGTGGGGTCAACAGTGGCCTCGCTTAACGGCTTTGGGTCAATCGGAACTTCAAGAGCACCGGCGTTCAGAACAGAAACCAGATTGTCGGCTTCAGTCTCAGTGAAACCGCCGGAGCCGCCGGAAATCTGACCACGACCGCCAGTAATCGCATCATTCAAACTTGGAGCGCTGTAGACTTTTCGATCGAGCACAATTGCCAGTTTACGTTTCTGTCCATCAGGGCGACCTGGTCGGTTGAACCGAGTTGTCAGGTCTCCGAACAGAAACGCGCCGGTTTGATCAAATGTGAAACTGACGATCATCTGACCTTTGGGGTCAATGTCAGTCGATGCAGACTTCAAATATCGACCTGTGACGCTGCGCTCCTCCGGCTCGGACAGCATCAAATACTCTTCAGTTTCGTAGCTTTCCGAGCGTCCCTTGACCGTGCGAACGTCCGGCAATTTGCGACTGACGATTGATGGATCATCCAATAACTGCGGTACACCGTCTTTTTCATTCGCGCGAACCCAGATCGCGCGTTTGACGCCGTCGATGAGCAATTCCCTCGTAGTCTTTTCCATTTGTTCGGCCGCACGTACGATCTCTCGATCTTCAGCGCGATCTGCGGCGATGTAAAATTCCAGGCTGCCCAGTCGAGTAATCTGCCGTTTGACTTCATCCACCGTCTGCGGGTCTTCGCCGGGAATGATGACTTCGATACGGCCACCTCCGACACCGCGAACCGTGATTTCCTCAGTTCCCGACGGGTTCACACGCCGTTTAACAGATGACACCATCTCGTCGATCAGTTCATTCGTCAGTTCCTTTTCCGGCTTAATCTGGAACACCATATTTGTGCCGCCGGCCAAGTCAATTCCGAGACGGAAACGATCGCCGATGGGCTGGCCTCGCATCAGACACGACAAAAACGGTGACGCACCAACCATGAGTGTAAAGAGCACAACCCACAGGCGCCCTGTCCATTCCTGAACTCGCCATACACGAGCCAGGAAGTTCGCAAGAAGAATGGGAACGGCGATCACTAGCAGGAAGATAAACCACGCCACCCATGAGGTACCTGAGGCTGCAGGTGGAACTGGCTCATCTGCCGCTTCAACGACTGCGACATCGTCGGTCGCTTTTTGGAATTCAGCAGCAGCTTTCGCAGTCGCGTCATCTGCAGGAGCAGTCGGCAGTGCAGCGGCAGTTGAAGCATCTTCGGCGGTTGACTTGGAATCCGCAGTTGTGCTTTCAGCATTTTCCTGCGGAGCACTGTCTGCCTGTGCTGAAACTGTCGTCTCTATAACTTTTGCTGCATCAACCGTGTTGGCTGGATCCTGAAGCAGAAGAAATAGCAATCCATTGAGCAACTGAAACATCAGAGTTGGTTCCCGGGAAATTCGCTGTTTCCGCAGCATAAACGCGGCGGCGGCGAGTCAAAAAGTGGTCAGAACGCGCGTATATGTATCGAATGGATTCCCTGCAATACAATTCAATCTGCCTGGTTGGTCTCCAAACCGGGAATCCGCCCGTGTGGAAATCCAGCGTTCGAAGGCTTCAGGCGTTTCCTGAGGTATTTGAGTCAGGCGAATCTTTCAGAGGCTCAAGAATCGCGGACCGCAGAAATTTGATGCGAGTGTTGTCATCAACTTTCAGGGTCACTCGCGATCCGTCCGACGAAATGTCTGCAATGGTGCCAATCAATCCGCCAGTTGTCACCACTTTGTCGTTTTTCTTCAGTTGAGTCAGCAATTCCTTGCGACGTCGCTGCTCAGCCTGTTGAGGCCGCAACAGAATGAAGTAGAAAAACAGTCCAATGGCAATGAAGGGCAGAAACTGCATCCATGGCGGCGGAGCGTCTTTCGCTGCGTTTGCAGCGTTTTCGACAGCTTGTCTAGCGCCTTCTGCAACAGGAGCTGCGACTTCTGCGGCAGCGTTCGAAGCGGAATTTTCTCCCGCTGGCGGAGCTGCATCAACTGCAGGAGTTGTGCTTTCCTGCAGGAAAAGTATCAGTTCACAAAATCTTACGTAACCAATTAACCAGTTCACAGGTACCGATCCGATAGGGGAGAGAAATGTCGAACGCAATGTTCCAAACGCCAAATTCAACGCAAGTCTGCGGCTGGCCTGACTTTGGAAAAAGTCCGAATAGTAGACGGCGTTCGAAGAATAGTCTACCCATGCCGACCTGTTCAGTTGCTGTTCGCAGATTCATCTCAAGAAATACAACACGGCCCCCACGACACAGCACGTGGTTAATGTCACTGCCATGCCTTGTCGCCAGCGAAACGTCAGCAGAAATGCCATGCTTGCGACAAAACACGCCGACACCTCGACCGATGTCCAGTCCGGAACAAAGAGACGCAGCCCTGCATAATTTTGTACCGAAACTGATCCAAACAGGGTGTGCAATGAAAGCCAAATTGCCAGATTCAGCACCACGCCGACAACAGCCGCCGTGATTGATGACAGTGCGGCGCTCAAAAGTCGATTGCCTCGGAGTCGTTCGACCGACGGCGCTCCCAGAAAGATCCAGAAGAAACAGGGAACGAATGTTGTCCATGTCGTCATCAGTGATCCCAGCATCCCGGCGACCAGCGGACTGAAGGTTCCCGGATTTCGGTAGGCACCCATAAACCCCACGAACTGTACGACCATGATCAACGGGCCCGGGGTTGTTTCGGCCATGCCCAGGCCATCCATCATTTCGCCGGGTTGCAGCCATTGATAGTGTTCGACGGCCTGCTGACCGATATACGCCAACACGGCGTACGCTCCACCAAACGTCAATACTGCCGTCTTACTGAAGAAAATCCCTTCCTCGTAAAACACGGAGGTTTCTCCCAGAATGCATCGCACTGCGAAAATTGGTGCAAACCAGAGTGGTAGGAAGAGGCCACAGATTCGCAGGCTGCGACGCCAGGATGGCTGAACAGAATTGAGTTGAATGATTGCGTTGTGGTTAACATTCAACTCCCCGGAAGAATCAGACTGAGTGCTGTGGCCTTTAATAACAACGAATTTCTCCGGAGCAATGCGACCTCCTAGAAACCCGATTAGTCCCGCTGCGATGACAATCACGGGAAACGGCACATTCAGAAAAAAGATCGCGACAAATGACATTACGGCAATACACGTCATCGCATTATTTTTTATAACTCGGCTACTGATCCGCAGCACTGCTTCAAAGACGATCGCAATGATTGCCGGTTTCAGTCCAAAAAAAACGGCCTGCACAAAGCGAACATCTTGATACTCAGCGTACAGAATGCTCAACGCCAGAATCGAAATCGCACCGGGCACGATAAACAGAATGCCCGCCATCAGTCCTCCTTTTGTGCGATGTGACAGCCATCCGATGTACGTGGCCAACTGCTGCGCTTCAGGACCTGGCAACAACATGCAATAGTTCAAAGCGTGGAGAAAGCGATCTTCTGAGATCCACTTTTTTTCCTCAACCAGAATCCGATGCATCACCGCAATCTGCCCCGCAGGCCCCCCAAAACTCAACGCTGCAACTCGACACCAGGTCCAGAATGCTTCTCGAAGCGAGACTGTCTGGGAGACTGTTTGCGATATGGCTGATGTCATTTGTATTTTTGGGTTATCTCAAAAAATTGACTCGACACTGGCGATTTACGGCTCGCGTTCGCGTTGTACCACAAACCTGAGCCGCAAGGCGCTAGCCGCGGGTCTTTTTGGCGTTTTCTCAGCACGCACCCATGCACAAGTTGTTGAGCAGAATTCGCTTAACGATGGAACTTCTGAACGGCTGCTTCCTCACCCGCAGCTAACGCTTTACGGCTCAATCAACAAGCCCAGGTCAGCGGACGTGATTCTTCACTTGGTGAAAAGTTTCAGAATTTAATGAGACAAATTCCACGCGGTGACGTCATCTGAGCAGAAGACAACAAACTGTCTTGTGGCGAGAACTTCATTGCTGTCTTCTGCTGAACTATCACGACTTTGGGAGAAACATTCAGCAGCATTACTGCTGATGGCTCGTGGTCGTTGTTGCGGTGGGACTGGAGGTGACGCGGACGATTGCGTTCAGGAAGCGTTCATCAGGTTGGCAAGGCAGAATCCTGTTCCTGATGATCCAGTCGCATGGCTTTCGCGAGTTGTTCGCAACGCAGCCATCGATGCAATCCGCTCAAATCAGCGAAGAGCTGATCGGGAGACTGTGGCTGCGGCTGAACGACCGGCGTGGCTGGAACCTGTCGATTCATCAGCACTGGAGAATCCATCCCCACGTGAAATTCAACACGCACTGGCAGCTCTTGAGGACGTCACGCGAGACATCGTCGTGGCCCGCATCTGGAACCAAATGACATTTCGTCAAATCGCAGAAGCCTTCGATTTGTCGCCAGCGGCAACTCATAGAAAATACGAAGCCGGGATTGAAGCGTTACGAAACTTCATGACGAATCAAAAGGAATGCAGCACTGATGAACGATGAACTTCATCACTTTGAGGAAAAACTTCGCCGGGTTTCACCAGCATCGTGCGATCACTTGAAGGACGAAGCGATGTACCGCGCTGGCTGGAATGCATCGCAGGCTATGAATGCATTGCGAAGCGGGGATGCGTCACCAAAAAAGAAACCGATTGCAACATTTGCCACTGGCTTGATGTGTGGCGTGGTGTGTTGTGGTATTGGATTGTCGGCATGGCAGTTTCGGGCGATTGCACACCATGGTCAGCAAGACTCCGTCGTTGCTACAAGCGAAATTGTTCCGCCAATTGCCGCTGTTGTGGATTTTCCTGCTGCTGTCGATGATGTAACTGTGAAGCAAAAGCAAATGTCGTTGAATTCATTTTCCACGTTGCTGATGCCATGGCTGAACTCGTCGGACGCTGGGGCAGTGGACATGACACCTCTGGCTGCAAAGCCATTGAG
>Ga0105046_10004422_pt1 | contig 22390 bp, 20 predicted proteins | sample MAT03_FD_78385 | JGI IMG/M metagenome (GOLD analysis project Ga0105046, IMG submission 78385) | Freshwater microbial communities from Lake Fryxell liftoff mats and glacier meltwater in Antarctica - MAT-03 (megahit assembly) | ecosystem: Environmental > Aquatic > Freshwater > Ice > Liftoff...
CAGGCAACCGGTAAGCCCACACACCCGATTCGCCTTCTTTCATCACCGCAATGCTGGTATGAAATAAAAGCCCTTCTGCTTCCACGGGCGTCGAAAACCGCGTGTACCGGTATTCTTTGGTATGGTACAAGGCCTTAGCCGACGACAAATCGATTCCTTCAAGCGAACTGTTCGGCGGAGCATCCAGCCAGTACCGGGCGCCCCGGCAATCGCCATCGTAGGTACTGCGCAGCGCCAGGGCTTTGCCTAGGCCTACCCGGCCAAGGCGGCGCTTCCAGGCGATGCCTTCGTACACAACGCTGCCGGACACCCATCCGGCAGCGCCGCCCGAACGTTGGCCGGTCCTGAGATCGAAGGCGCCGCTTGGCGCATAGGCGGTGTCGCGATAGCAGCCGTACAGGTCGAACGCAGCCATCGGCGGGTACAATTCCCGGCCGGTATGCGCGTCCAGCACATGGGTAAGCAGCACGAGCGGGGACGTATTGGTCGCCAGCACATACGACCCATGCGTCACGATTTTCAAGGGCGCATAATCGTGCGGCGGCGGCGCTTCGAAATGCCAAAATTCCCGACCGGTTTCCGCATCCAGCACCCAGACCATGCCGAACACCCCCTTGCCTTGTCTGAAATTTCCGCTTGCCACGACGTGTTGCCCGGTAAGTTGCAGGTCCGTCTCGTCGCCCGGCTGAAAAGGCAGTTTCATGCGCCAAAGCACTTTGTTCTGCCGGTTGTCGACGGCCGCTACTTCGAACGCGGTATTGATGATGAACATGGTATCGCCTCGTATCGCCCAGTTCACGATTCCGGGGCCGGCGGCGTCCGACTCATGGATTTTTTCGCCCGTCCGGGCTTCGAGTTGCACCAGGTGCCCGGCTGTGTTCTTAAAAAAAACGTAACCGCCCGAGGCGCCGTACACTTCTTTGACCGAATCCGCCGACAGCCAGTTTTCTTTCCCGGTTGCCGCGTCCAAGGCAAAAAGCCGCTGGGGTTCTTCGGGGTGTCCGGCATGGAAGCCCTGTACGTATATAGCGCCGTTCTGCACGAGCGGCGGCAGGTCGGAGGCTACCGGGGCGCGCCAGAGTAGCTTTGGGCCTGCGGCGTGGAAACAGCCTTGGACGCAAGCGAGGAGCATGAAGAAGGCGTATTTAAGCATAGGTCACCGTTTTCGGACGCATGATTGGTGTGCAAAATTAGGGGTGGGAGTGGGGTGATTGGATGGCGGGTGCGTAAGTGGTGGGGTTGGGTGCGTAAGTGGGATGCTTCACCGGGCGCATCCTGTTTCCAACCAGTTTATTATCAATTTCAATATGTCCAATCGAATTAGGACCCTTTTTCTCCCAAAACCTAAAATTCAACCGTAGATTTGCCAAGCGAAAAAACGCTCTAAAAATCCTTAAACCCAAAAACTACGTATATAGCAAGCGCTTATCTCTACGGAAGCGCTGTTTAAAAGCAATGACCGAAGTATGAACCCGATAGAAGAGTACATAAACTCAGGCATTTTGGAGATGTATGTGCTGGGTAAAACGACAGATGCAGAACGCGCGGAAGTGGAAGCCAAGGCATTGATCTACCCCGAAATACGAGATGAAATTGACAGTATTTCCGATGCGCTGGAAGAGTATGCGATGTTACACGCAGTCGAGCCCGACGCCACGGTCAAACCATTTTTACTAGCCACTATTGATTATACGGAGCGGTTGATGCAGGGAGAACAGCCCCTTATACCCCCTGTTTTGTCGGAAATAACCCGGGCGGCCGATTTTGAACAATGGCTTTCCCGCAAAGACATGGCCTTGCCCGAAGACTTTGAGGGCATTTATGCAAAAATAATCGGCTATACCCCCGAAGCCACCACCGCCATCGTCTGGATCAAAGACATGGCGCCCCAGGAAGTGCATCACGATGAACATGAGAAGTTTTTCATCCTGGAAGGAAGCTGCCATATCATTGTTGAAGAAAATATCCACGCCCTGGCTCCCGGAGACTACTTCGCCATTCCTCTGCATAAAAACCACCTGGTAAAGGTCACCTCCAATATTCCCTGTAAGGTTATCTTACAACGTATCGCCGCATAGGAACTTGTTCTTTTATCACCCAACCTTTACGGTCCAGACCTCGTGTTCTTTAAAAAATCTGTCACGATGAAGAACCGAATCCAAATCCCGCTCCTGGCCGCGCTTACCTTGCTCGGCGTAAAAATACAAGCCCAGCAATTCTTTTTTTCCCCCGAACGGCCTGGCTCCTGCCTGGCCGCCGATGGAATTATCACCATTGTGCCCACACGCGGGGTTCCTCCTTTTACGTATCAGTGGAACACGGGCGCTACGGATCTCAGCTTGAAAAATGTATCGAAAGGCACTTATACGGCGACGCTGACGGATGCCACGGGCGCCACCGTTTCCCATACGCATATTCTGAACAGCGAGGAATTTGATTTGTATCTCTCAGGTTCCTTGCCAAGCAGCTTTTGTAACCCAAATTCCGGTGCGCTGAGCCTTCAGGAGTCGGGTGGTGTGGCCCCGTTTTCCTACAATTGGAGCGACGGCCAGACCGGGGCAAACGCCGTGGGGCTGACGACCGGGACGTATTCGGTCACCGCACAGGATGCAGCAGGCTGTGTGGCGAAAGGTGAATACACGGTCGGCACACCACCCGGCGCCTATTATCCTACGGCATTTATTGTAACCGTGGATGAGCCTGATTGTGCGAATCCGGCCATTGGCGAATTACAAGCCGGTATAGGTAATAGCGGTTATCAGCCATATACATTTGCCTGGAGCACGGGCGCAACCACCGAAACAATTACCAATCTGCCGGCGGGCACCTACGCCGTTACAGTGACTGATGCACTTGGCTGCTCGAATGCCACTTCGGTGGCGATTCAAAAAAAATTGACCCTGACCGGCAGCGTGATCTGTTCCGGTACCAGTACCGGTACCGCCGGTGCGCTGCTGGCGAACGCCACGGCGCCGGTCAGTTATGTATGGAGCAACAACCAGAGCGGGCCCAGTTTGTCGAACCTCGTCAACGGCTATTACGGCGTTACCGCCACGGATGCGAACGGATGCAAAGCCTCCGGAACGCTTAATGTCGCTATTCCGCAATTGAACTTGTACGATTATTCCTCAAAATGTTATACCGGAAATAATGCTGTAGCCTCCTGTTGGGTAAACTACGACAATGCCACCAGTTTCATGTGGGACAATGGCAATACCAATTCCTGGAACAATACCCTGAACCAGGGCACACATACCGTAACGGTCACCACAACGTTGGGTTGCACACTGGTAGGCAGCATGTTTATCGCCCCACCTGCTGCTCCGCCGATCACCATCGCTTATACGGCAGCTCCATCCAATTGCAGCAATGGGCTGGGAGGCGCCCTGAATGTGTCTATCTCGGGCGGGTTCCCGCCTTATAACTTTTATGCCTACGGGCCTGACGGTTTTATTTCGACGAGCATCGCCAGCTTACAAAACATCCAGGGTGGATCGTATGGCTTGTCTGCTTATTCGGTCTCTCCAAATAACTGTAGCGCATATGTAAATGCAGATGTGCCGGATGCCGGAGGCTTCAACCCGGAGCTACAGGTTCAGGAGCTGGATTGTGTGAGCGGGTACGGATCGGCGGCCATCCTCAACGTCAACACGCCCGGAGCGCAATACAGCTGGAATATGGGTGCAAGCACTTCGGCCGTATTTAACCTCACGCCGGGTTGTTATTCAGCGACTGTTACAGCCAGCAGTTCCTGCATTCAGTATTATGAATTCTGTATCTTTAAGAACGACACTATACAACCGGCCAATGACTGTTTGGGGCAGGTTAGCGGCGCCTTGTACAATGATCTGGGCATCGCCGGCTGCAATGGCGCCACGGGTATTCCTTTTCAGATGATACAAACCATGCCCTCGGGCGCCTTGAACTTTACCGACGAAAACGGGGTGTATCAGGTTCAATTGCCCACAGGCGCCTTCGATATTGAACCGGTCAGTTACGACCCCGCTGATATCGCCTGCCCGCCGGGCGGTTTTTACACCATCAATGCTGTGGCTGGAACTACGCTGTTGGGCCAGGATTTCCACTTTTACAACCCCAATGCCCTCGATCACCGCGTGCGGCAGCAAGCCCTTCGAACGGCGCAGCCCGGTTACCCGTTTTCGCTGCGGTATGAAGTGTGCAATGACGGAAACGCTGTGAATGCAGGTATCATGGACCTGGAATACGGCAATTTTTTCGGCGGAATTTCGGCGGCTTCTTTTGCGCAGCATCCGGGCGCATTTGTGTTGAACGCCGAAACCTCCGGATTCCCAAATAACACGGCGAATTACAGTTTCCCAGGTATCGCACCCGGCGGATGCGAGTTACTCCAGGTAGATTTTTTAACGCCTGTCGCCACGCCTGTCAATACCGAATTTATGACCCGCGCAACGGTTTCTCCATCAAGCGGAGACCCGACTCCCGATAATAACAAGTCGACGTTCATCAATACCGTGGTGGGTTCGTTTGATCCTAACAGTGTATTCGCGTTTCCTGCGCGCAACGGCAACCCGCACGATGGCGGGGAACTTTTACGCAACGTCGACCAGACAATTACGTACCAGATTTTTTTCCAAAATACCGGGAATGCCCCTGCTAATCAGGTCATTGTAAAAGATGCGCTCGATCCGGACGTCGATATGGCAAGCATCAGAAACATACACGCTTCGCATGGGATGAAAGTATCCATGGAAGACAACAACAAAACGCTGGTTTTCAAATTCCCGAATATCAACCTGCCCGATTCTACCAGCGATTACGCCAACAGCATCGGTTCCATTCAATACGACATCGACCTGAAACCCGGGCTTGCGGTGGGTACGGAGATTGCCAAACAGGCCGCCATTTATTTCGATTTCAACCCTCCGATCCTGACCAATAACAACGTCTTGAAAATTGCCGTCAACAAGCCGGCATATCCGCCGGCGGGTTCGGATCATACCATTCTGACGCTCCCAAGTCCGGCTGATTATTATTTCGCATTCTACTTTGATACGGCGGCGGAGATGCGTGTTTTCAATACTTTAGGGGAATTAGTCGCCGAACGGAAAACCGAGGCGGGCTGGCAACAGGTTCCCACATCGGATTTCCCAAGCGGCATGTACCTGCTTCGCCTGGAGGCGGGCGGGGAAATATGGAGCGGGAAAGTGGTGGTAAGCCATTGAAGGGGGGCGGCACGCGATTTTACAAACTCAACCGCTCCGGCGCACCCAATGCCGTTAACTCAAGGCCTCGGAGAGGCCTAACGTTTGTAGCAATCATTGGTAGCCATTATTTCCAGGCCTCGGAGAGGCCTAACGTTTGTAGCAATCATTGGTAGCCATTATTTCCAGGCCTCGGAGAGGCCAAACATTGTACGAACGCCAGGTGCGCAAAATGTGGCACAATTGGCTGTGCATTCGGGCAAAATGTTACTCGCCTGCAAACGTCCATGGTGCCATACCCGTCAATTTTTTAAACGCCCGGTTAAACGTCGCTTTGGAATTAAAGCCGCAGTCGAAGGCCACCCCCAGCAAAGAGAGGTGCGCCGTGGCCGGATCATTTACTTTGCGCTTGACTTCCTCCACCCGGTAGGAATTGATGAAGTCGTTGAAATTTTTTCCAAAACCGGCATTGACGAGATAAGACATTTGGGAAACGTTTAAACCGGTCAGCCAACTATCTTTTGAGGCGAATAGCCGCGCTATTTAACGAAAAAGATGGGACGGATGACGCCAAAATAATGGCATCAAATTGGGAAGTTATTTTGAAACCGTTCCTTGAAACTGAAAAAACCAAAAATGTTTTCCATTGTTATAGCGCCATGAAAAACATCCTCATCATCGGCGGCGCAACTGGAACCGGAGCGCAATTGGCGCAACAACTCGCACAAAACAACTACGCTGTTTTTGCTTCTTATAACAAAACAAAACCGGAAGGCAATACGGCTGGTATCACCTATTTCGAACACAATGCACTCAGCGAAACCATGGATGTCAGTTTACTTCCGGACACTTTACACGGCTTGGTTTACTGCCCTGGCAGCATCAACCTCAGGCCGTTTGCACGGATAAAGCCCGAGGATTTTTTAAGCGACTACAACCTGAATGTGGTGGGCGCTGTAAAAGTATTGCAAGCGATATTGCCTAAATTAAAAAATGCCGAACAGGGCTCCGTTGTATTCTTCTCGACCATTGCTGCACAGATGGGGTTAAATTTTCATACCCAGGTAGCAGCGTCTAAAAGTGCCCTGGAAGGTTTAACCAAGGCATTGGCTGCTGAGTTCTCTCCCAAAATAAGGGTGAATTGCATCGCCCCATCGCTTACGGATACCCCCCTGAGCGCAGGGCTGTTAAATACGCCCGAAAAAAGGGAAGCCAGCGCACAGCGGCATCCCTTGAAAAAAATCGGAACAGCGGCAGATATGGCGAATATGGCCGAATTTCTCCTGTCCGATAAATCCTCCTGGATTACCGGACAGATTTTTCATGTGGATGGCGGTCTCTCAACCTTGAAAGTGTAACGAATAAAGTCGTTCCCAGATAAGATCCGGACGGAAGAGGAGATTAACCGCACCATAGAAATGGCCCCGGAAGACCATACGAATCAAAGGCTACTGCCACAAATTGATAGTCGTTCCGCTGTCCGAAGGTTTCACGACCACAAGCAAGCGGCCGTTCAAGGTTGGGAAATCGCCGCTCATCAACTCCGCAGCGCTAATCCTTTTCCGCTGGCAGCATCTTGCCGTTGGCATCGAACACCAGGTCTTTGCGTTTCACTTCAGCCTCATACACCGTAGAGCCATCGGCGCGGAGGATTTTGGCGGCTTCCTTTACTTTTTTGCCTTTTAGCGCGGCTTGTACCGGAGCGGGCAAATCGGCGACCTTGATGTCGGTCTCCGTTTCGAGCCATTGGCCGGCGGCGGAGAAATTGGCCGACATCTCCATGTCTTCCCCTTGTTCGAATTCTGCCTCCCATTCGCCGTTCTTTTCCATTTTCCATTCGAGTTCATCGACCTTGGAAAATTTCTGGTTGAAGGCTGCCACAACGGCTGCGGGCGGGGTCTTTTGCGCATTGGCCGCGAAGCAGACTCCGAGACTGAACGCGAGCATAAACATTGCTTTTTTCATGTTTGAAAGGTGGTGAGGTGAAGTGATGTATTGCCGATTTAGAGTGGTTTAGAAGGGTTTAGAGGGTTTAGAATGTTGATTGCGAATATGTTGCAATTCCGGTTCCTTCAAAACCACTTTGCGTCGACTATAGTAAAGGTAAGGAGTAATTCGGGAACAAATCAGGAAATAGGGACAGGAGACGATCAGCGAATTATATTACAAATTAATTACCACTCTAAACCGACTATGATATATTTGCCCACAAAATAACGCTAATGGCAAACGCCGAAAAAGTCAATTTCGCACTGATCAAAAAATGGGAAGGCGGATTAAGCAAGAATCCGGATGATCCGGCTGCCAAATTTCCGGTACCCGATGGCTCCGGATTTCACACAAACATGGGCATTACCTGGAAAACCTTTGCTGCTAATGCGAAGAAATTAAACTATGAGGCCAGCCCAAAAAATTTCAAAGAAATGCCCCCCGACATTTGGCTCAAAATTTATAAAAATGGGTTTTGGGACAGCGTTAAAGCCGACCTGATCAACAGCCAGGCGATCGCCGAGTTTATGGCCGATTGGGCCTGGGGCAGCGGACCTACACCGGCGGCCAAAAATCTGCAACAATACCTCTTATCGCAGGGGATTACCTTGAAGCCCGACGGCAAAATGGGCCCCATTACCATCGGTTTTCTAAATGGACTGATCCATAAAAAAGGGGAGCGCATTGTGTTTGAGGACCTCGACCGTTGGAGAAGAAACTTTCTAAAAGAACTCAGACCATTTAATACGTTCGGCTTCGGCTGGTTCAGGCGCATGGATGATTTTAGGGAATATGCTGTGGGGATTATCGGGGACGTTTCAGGGGATGCGACGCCGGGTACTGTCGTGGGCTGAAAATACCCAAACACAGAAAAAACATCGTTCTGCAAAGATACTGTTCAAATGGAGCCAGAAAACGCCCTCGCCCGGCGCGATTTTTTGGCTGGTAGATTATTATAAATTCAATGGGGCAGGATAAGCGCTCAAGCCCGCCCTACAATACCCATCCCAGGGAAAAACCCAGCAAAATATCCGGGTCCGTATAAATGCCCGGCCTGCGATTTCCGTTAAACGGATTCCTTTCATCCAAAAATTCAGCATTGGCCGGCAAATTGCCGGACAGCAGCAAGCGCCGGATACCGAAGCCGAAATATGGCTCTATCACCCATCTTTTGCGATCGCCCAGGTATTGCTGACTACCTGCCCGCAGGGCAACACCCCAGCTCACTAAACGCCTGCGCTCCGGCAGCCACTCCGCGTATTGGCCGCCCTGGCGAATTACGTTGACGTAGCGATCGTTGCGTATATTTTTGTATTTGAAAGCAAGGCTGAGGTAACTATCGCCCATCGCAGACCGTTTGGTGTAGTATTTTATCGCCGGCTTCAACTTCAGTCCCTTATACGACTCGTCCTTAAACACGGCTAAAGACCAGGAATTGACGACCGCACCCACTCCAAGTTCAAGCCCCCAGCGGGAGGCGATGGGAATATCTGCCTGAATATCAATCGATTGCTGAATAGGGTTGATTAAATTTGACGGTATTGTTTTTAAGATATAAGGAGGCCGCCCGGGCTTTTGTTTTGGCGCAATGTCCTGTGCAAAGCCCGACAAAGGCAGCAACAGCGCGCAGCATAAGATAAGCCGCATCTATTTCGAAATTTGCCCGATTTTTCTGATTTGCGTCACATCGCTGATGTCGAATACCAGAAAATCCGTTTTAGAGGACACTATCATTCTTTGCCCGTCCACGATCAGATCATAAGGATCGGTGATGGACACATCAAATCCGGCCCTTGTGATCATTTTCGGATCGGAAATATCAAAAACCAACAATTGGTCGCGGCCTTCGTCGCACACGAACAAGTAATTATCTTTATAGCCCAGGCCGTTGGGAATGCCCAGTGGATATATTCCCACGACTACCGGTGCCGTTTTATCGGTTATATCGTATACCACCAGAGCACTTTGCGCAGAGATCGAACCGCAAACGTTCTGGATCGTCTTGATCGTAGAATAGGCATAATTGTCTTTGACCGCCACGGGATCGCAGCCGCTAAAGCCGATATCCAGGAGCCGTTCTGATTTCGACTGTATTGTTGGCGCCGCCGGATCACTGATGTCCAGGATGTACAACGCCGTAGTGGAGCCGAGAAAAACGGAATTGTCGTAGATCGTGATGGTTTCCAGTCCGTAGTCGGTCGCCAGGCGATGCACCAGCACCGGATGCTCTTTTTGGGCAATGTCGTAGGTCTGCACCTCATTGAGGTTTAGCACGTACATATAATGCTGGAAGATCGCGAAACGGGTAATGGAACCCGATTTTCCCGGGTTCGTTTCCAATTCCAATGCGGCTTCTTTGCTGCAAGCGAACAACAGGAGGGCGATGGGGAGTGTAAAAAGTATCTTTTTCATGTTCAATATTCAAGTTATGATCAACACAAGGCGTATTTTGAATAAAACGGTGTTTTACGAACGGTCAATCAGGTATCTAAACTTTCTAAACCAATTAATTGGTCGTCATACATTTGGCATCTTCCAGCGTCGCATCTTGCCACTCGATCACGGCCCCTTTCGATTCGTCCACGCACTCAAATATCCCGTTGTACAAGGGTGGATACAGGGCCGGATTGATTACGTCACGAATCCGGTCGGTTTCCTGAATTTGATGCAAATTGCTGATATTGATGACCACTAAATCTCTCCAGCTATCGGCATAGAGCACATCGCCGGCAACGATAAAATCCGTAATGGCCGGGATCTTGAAAAACGCCAGGTTGATGGTGTTCAAAGTGTCTTGTAAATTGAAGACATGAATACCTTTGCCCTGCTCCAGCAGAAACAGCAGCGAATCCCGCAGGAAGATGGTTCCGGATAGTTCAATGGGCCGCGGCGGCTCGTTGCGCACATCCAGCAACTCGCTCAATGGGACATACACCGGTTTTTTACCCAGGCCGCTATAAAAATCCCGTTCGGACTTTTCACAAGCGACCAACAGGCATAGAGCAAACAGATAGGTGATTGTGCGTAGCATAATCTAATAACGAGCCATATTAGGAAAAGGTTGGGTCGCCCGTACAATGCCGTGCCAATCACCTTAACGTAATTTTAAGCCGGTCCCAACGATACCTTTCCGGTTCCCTGCGTTTAAAGACGGTTCCTATTAAACAAGGACCTTCACACGCATGAGATTTCAACAATTATCCAAAGTCCTGTCTATTGCCTTCCTCGCTTTTTTCACCCTTGTCTCCCTGAATGCCCAGTCCGATCCGGCGGAAAAAAAGGCTAAAATGACCCCGTCAAAAACCGTCAAAACCGATGAAGCGCGCGAAGATGAAGCATTTGCTAAAGATCTGAATTTGACAAAAAAGCAAAAAGCCGAATTCAAAAAAGCCAACGAACAATACAAAGCAAAGTCGAAGGCAATCAAAAATGTCAAAAAGGAAGACCTCCAACGCCTGCGGGAAGAACGTATCCGCGCACATAAGGCTGCCTTGTCGCCCGAGCAACTGAAAAAATACGACGAAGTGCTGGCAAAAAGAGAAGCCAAACACAAGGAAAAACATGCCCGGAAATCGGAGGAAAAAGCGGGCAGAAAAGCAACTAAAAAAGAAAATAGAAAGGAAGGCAAAAAGGAAAAGAAAGACCCTAAAGGCGAAAAAGAGTCCGAAAAGGAAGCGCCCGGCAGGCAATAGTGAGAAATACGTTTACTAAACTTTGAAAGTTTAGTAAACGTGGCCTCAATGTGGGTAAGGTTTAATCATTCCAGTAGGATCAATTGCTTCGTCGACCACCGCAATCCCATACGGGCCGAGACATGGTAAATGGATGCCTGCTGTTTTATGACAGCCACATAAAAGCGCCGCTTTCCGGAACCGGAAGCGGCGCTTTCATTTATCCTTTGGTGGATGCTTATTTCTGTTCCGGAGCGGCGGTTGCAGCAGCTTTCGAAGCGCAGCAGGATTTGCCACCAGTTTTACCGGCGCATGCTTTCTTTTCCGAAGGAGAGCAAGAAGCCTCTTTCTTCACCATCTCGCCTTTAGCGTCGGCGCTGATCGTTTTAGGGGCTACATTTACAAATGCATTGCTGGGTTCGTCGAATTGAACGCTTACGAATTTCACATTGCCCTGTGCGTCAGCCTCTTTGCGAACATAAGCAACAGAGCCGTCGTCAGACATCCGTTTTTCGATCGTCGGATCGAGGGAAGCCGCTTTCGACACTTTGGAAGCGCAGCAGGATTTACCGGCTTGGGCGGTACCGCCATTACAGGATTGTGCATAAGCCGTGGCCATGCCGACGGCAAAGAAAAATGAAAGTAAAAATGCTACTTTTTTCATGCTGGGAAACTCAAATTTTGAGTGTGAACAATTTTATGTGTTAAGCGAAACAAAAATAATGCTAAATTCTCAAAGTAGGCGATTTTTTGGAAAACCTTAACGAAGTATTTAGACATCAGGGCCTGGTGAAATATCCCTGATATGTTTTTTACCCTAATTGCCGGCAAGTATCGCCTTGTACTTCGCCGGATCATTGAACAGCGCCACGGCTGCCTCCACTTCCGGATCGTTTTTCAGGCTCTTGCGCACCTTGCCGCGCTGGTAATAATAGCGTCCTACGATATCCTGTTCGAGTTCATGGATGATACGGGCCTTATTTTTGGCCAATTCACCTTTTTTTTCTGCTTTAATTTTATCCTCAAGCCCCTGTATATCAGCGCTTAACGGGTAATTTTCCTGTAGCGCGATAGCCCGCAACTCTTTTAGTTTTTTCTCCGACACCGTTTCATAGTCGAAATTTTTGCTTTGTACGAATTGGGCAAATTGGTCCCATTCCGTAAAGGAGAACAGTTCGATCGAATCGATTCCCGTATGCTGCAAGGCCCATTGCGTTGCATAATCGAAGATGACGTTTTGTTCCAGCAACGCCTTTACAATGCCGGTAGCCGTGTCGTGCGGAAGCAACACGTCCGGTTTTACCCCACCGCCGTCGAGCACGATCCGGCCGTTGCGGGTTTTAAACTGCGCGCGTTCGGCATCCGGGATTTCCACCGGGTGGCCGTCTTTGTAACGGGTGGCCTGGATGCAGCGGCCCGAGGGCGTATAGTATTTCGCCGTGGTCAGTTTGATCCGGGCGTTAAACCCTACGTCTTTCGTGTTCTGCACCAGGCCTTTGCCATAACTGCGCTGGCCCATGACCACGGCCCTGTCGAGGTCCTGCAAGGCGCCCGACACCACTTCACTGGCAGATGCGCTGCCTTTGTCGACCAATACGATAACCGGTATTTCCGTGTCTACCGGCACGTTGCGCGTCCGGAATACGTTGTCCCATTCCACCACTTTGCCGTGGGTCGTCACCACCGATTCGCCTTTGGGCGTAAAAATATTGATAATATCGACCGCTTCGTTCAGCAAGCCGCCGCCGTTGCCCCGCAGGTCGAGGATGACGCCTTTCAGTTGCGGGTCTTTGCTTTTCAAGGTCGTAAGGGCGTTGCTAATGTTGTCTGCAGCGTTTTGCGTAAAGGTCGTCAGGTTGATGTAGCCGATATGTTCCGCCACCACGCCGGAGTGCGGTACGTTTGGAATATTGACCTCTTCACGTTTGAGCGATATCTTCAGGTCACGGCTGTCGCCCGGGCGACGAACCAGCAGATCAGCGGTTGTCCCGGGAAAGCCGCGCAGAAAATCCAGCACCTGAAGTTCCGTTTTCCCTTTGGCGCTTTGCCCGTCAACCGACAGGATGGCGTCGCCCACATTCAGGCCGGCCAGCTGGGCAGGACTGCCTTCATAAATTTCGGTGATGACCATCCAGTCGCCCATTTTTTTGCCCAGCGCGCCCAGGCCGTTGTATTTTCCGTCCGACTGGATTCGGTAACCTTCGATATCCGTTTCCGAAATGTAGTTGGTAAATGGATCAAGGCCTTCCAGCATGGCATCCATACCCCGGCGCATCAGTTGGCCTGGGTCGAGCTGGTCCACGTAACCGTGGTTGATCTCTTTATAGGCGTTGGCAAAAATTTCGAGGTTTTTGGCGATCTCGAAGTACTGGCCGGTATGGCCGTCCTGCGCGAATCCCGGGGCGGAAAACAAGCCGAACAAAGGGAATAACAGTAGATATAAAATGCGTTTTTTGTTCATTGTTTTTTATTGATAATCAATGTGTGCGATAGTTTACTCCAAAAAGCGCTTCAGAACGGCCAACAATTCGGCCGGTTTATCGGCATGCACCCAGTGCCCGGCGTCTTCGATGGATATAACTTCGGCTTGCGGAAAAAGTTTTCGGATGCCCGGTAAGTCGCTGTCCTGTACGTAATCCGACCGGCTCCCCCGGATAAATAGGGTTGGCTTGTCAAAGGGTTCACCTTGCACCGGCGCCAGAATATCGGAATAGGCCTGCCATAAAACGGGCAAATTCATTTTCCAGGAATACGAGCCGTCTGCCTTTCGGGTCATGTTTTTCAGCAAAAATTGCAGCGTGCCGGAATCGCTAATCCTGCGGCCCAGGATTGCTTCGGCTTCCTGACGCGTGGTAATTTTGGAAATATCCAGGTCCAGTAAGGCGCGAAAAATATCCGCATGGTTGTCTGTCGCCTGCCCGGGGGCCATATCTACCACCACTAATTTTTCAACCATATCCGGGTGATCGAGGGCGAGTTGCATGGCTACTTTGCCGCCCATGGAGTGTCCGACCAACGCGGCAGAAAACATCCATTGGGTTTCCATGAAGACCCGAATGTCTTCGGCCATCTCGGGATATGTGTGGGTATCTGTGTGCGGCGAACGCCCGTGGTTGCGCAGGTCGGGCGTGACGACGAGGTGTTGGGCGGCCAGTCCTTTAGCGATCGTCTGCCAGTTATCTGAAAAACCGAACAATCCATGCAGGATCAGGACGGGGCTTCCCTGGCCAAATTCGCGGTAAAATAATTTCATGTCCGCAAAATTACCCTCCTGAGGCTGATATGAAAGGGTTAATTTTGCGGCACCAAGCAGATTCTACACAATGACACAAATAAAATGCGTTCGTTTAAGCCTCCCGGCTTTATTCCTCCTGGTCGCCGTCTTTTTTGCATCCTGCAAAAATGACCCGAAAAAAACACCTGAATCCTTACAGCAGGCACAGCAGGATCCCGATCTCAGCAAATTGAACGCAATGCTCCAGCAAGACCCCAACAACGATTCGCTGTTGTTTCGCCGGGCCGAAGTTTTCTACAAACTCGAAGCCTTCGACGAAGCCCTGGCCGATGTCGGGCAAGCCATCAAGCTCGATTCCATTCAGCCGCAGTATTACCACCTGATGGCGGATGTTTATCTGGACTATGCCCGGCCGTATGATTCCCGCAATGCCATTAGAGTGTTGGAAATGGCGGCTAGAAAATTCCCCAATCGCATACCGACCCTTTTGAAACTGAGTGAGTTTCAACTGATTGTCAAACAACACGGCGACGCGCTTACTACCCTGAACCAGGTTCTGCTGCGCGACCCGCAAAATGCGGAAGCCTACTTCATGAGCGCCCGCGTGGCGCTCGATAAAGGAGATACCACCAATGCCATTGCCGCGCTGCGCAAATCGGTACAGTTTGAAACCGGGAATGTCGATGCCTGGTTGTTCTTGGGCCGCCTGTACGCAGCCCGGAACAATCCGCAGGCCATCCAGTACTTCGACAATGCGCTGCGGGTAGACTCTACGAACCTGGTAGCGCGTGAATTCAAGGGGGCCTTTTACAAACGGCAGGGCGAATTCAAGCAGGCTTTTGCCGTTTATCGCGATATTATTGCCCGAAACCCGGATTATTCGAATGCCTATTTCGATATGGGGATGATTTACCTGGAACTTGATTCGCTGAAACAAGCCTACACCAATTTCGATATTGCGATTAAAACCGACCCGCTTTTTGTCAATGCCTATTATTACCGCGGCGTCAGCTCCGAGTTGCAGGGCAACAATGCCGCAGCTTTGAGTGATTTTAAACAGGCCAACAAGATGTCGCCTGATTTTCAGGAAGCAAAGGAAGCGAGAGCGCGGCTGGAGAAAGGGACGAAATAGGACATTGTAGGAAATTAACGGACTATTTGTTCCGCCAGTTCGGCTTGGGAAATATTCAGCCGGGCGCGTTCTTCTCTCAGGCGATTTTTCATATCGTTTCCGGAATTTCATCGCTTTGTTCCTTGTCTCCGAAGTACAGTTTTACCCTATCTTTGCCAACTTTTTTACCCCGAAAAGGGTTCTGCATAAATTGACTGACAAGCACACACCATGTTTCCAAAATACGATGTCATTGTTGTAGGCGCCGGGCATGCCGGTTGCGAAGCCGCAGTTGCGGCCGCCAACCTGGGCTGTAAAGTCCTGCTGGCAACTATGAATATGCAAACGATCGCACAAATGAGTTGCAATCCCGCCATGGGTGGGGTGGCCAAAGGTCAAATCGTGCGGGAGATCGACGCCTTGTGCGGTTATTCAGGCATCGTGACCGATCATACCATGGTGCAGTTCCGCATGCTGAACCGTTCCAAAGGTCCGGCGATGTGGAGCCCGCGGGCACAGAGCGACCGGATGCAGTTTGCCCATAAATGGCGCATGATGCTGGAAGCGCATCCCAACATCGATTTCTGGCAGGAAATGGTGAACGGGCTACTGGTGAAAGACGGCCGGATAGGCGGCGTGCGCACCGGTATGGGCATTGACATTGAAAGTGAATCCGTCGTGCTCACCAATGGCACCTTCCTGAACGGCATTATCCACATCGGTGAAAAACAATTCGGCGGTGGCCGGGCCGGGGAAAGCGCGGCCCGCGGTATTACAGAACAATTGGTTCAGCTCGGATTCGAGGCCGGGCGTATGAAAACCGGTACTCCACCGCGCATCGACGGGCGTACGATCGACTACAGCCGCGCGGAAGCACAGCCAGGCGACGAGCCAGCTGGCCGCTTTTCCTACACCGAAACGCCCCCCCTCACCAAACAACTTCCCTGTTACGTCACCTATACAAATAAAGCCGTACACGATACCCTGCGTACCGGTTTCGGCCAATCGCCGATGTTCAACGGGCGCATCCAGGGTATCGGGCCGCGATATTGCCCCAGCATTGAAGACAAAATCGACCGTTTCAGCGAAAAAGACGCGCATCAGTTGTTCATCGAACCCGAAGGCCGGGATACCTGCGAAGTGTACATCAACGGGTTTTCCTCCTCGCTGCCGGAAGACGTGCAATACAAAGCCTTGCGCCAGGTTCCTGGTTTAGAAAATTGCAAAATGTTCCGGCCGGGTTACGCAATCGAATACGATTATTTTCCGCCCACCCAGTTGAAGCCCAGCCTGGAAACGCATTTGATCAAAAATCTTTTTTTTGCAGGCCAGATCAACGGGACTACCGGCTACGAAGAGGCCGGCTGCCAGGGGCTTATGGCCGGTTTAAACGCTGCTTTGGCTGTGAAAGAGCAGGACCCGCTGATCCTAAAACGCTCCGAAGCATACATCGGCGTACTCATCGACGACTTGGTGAACAAAGGCACCCAGGAGCCCTACCGCATGTTCACCAGCCGCGCCGAATTCCGCATCCTGCTTCGGCAGGACAATGCCGACCTGCGGCTCACGCCCATTGCCCACCGCCTGGGTATGCTGGGCGCCGACACCCGGATGGACCGCGTGCGTGCTAAAAACCAGGCAGTAGCGGAGATAGAGGCCTTTTTCCGCAACGCTTCGGTAAGCCCGGAAGACGTAAATCCCTACCTCGAAGGCGTAGAGACTGCCCCGACTATCCAAAAAGTCAAACTGCACAATATCATCCTTCGGCCACAGGTGTCCATCCCACCCTTGGCGCGGGCGGTGCCGGAATTGAGCCGTTTCTTATCGACCCACGAACCGGAATGCGTGGAGCTGGCCGAGATTAACATGAAATACGAAGGTTATATCCGCAAGGAAGAAGAAATGGTGGCCAAAGTGAGCCGCCTCGAAGACTTGCGCCTGAACGAGAATTTCGACTACCGGGCTATTTCAGCGCTCAGCATCGAGGCCCGCGACAAACTCTCGCGGCTGCGGCCCCATACCCTGGGGCAGGCCAGCCGCATTTCGGGGGTGAGCCCGGCGGACGTGAGCGTGTTGCTGGTGCATTTGGGACGATAAAAATGAAATGCGAATGACACCGATGAGGCGGATCTTCACGGATTTTTCTACAAACAGGTGATCTCACAGAGGTCATGAAATTATCTTCTCGTATGACAATTCAACGCAACGAACAGGAACTTCTTCGCCAGGTACTCAACCTCTTTTCCGCTCACCTGGAAAAAAGCGGCTTCCGTAAAACCCCGGAGCGCTTCGCCATTTTGGAGGAGATATATAAACGCACCGACCACTTCGACGCCGAGGCGCTGTACATACATATGAAAAACCGCAGCTACCGGGTAAGCCGCGCCACGGTGTACAACACGCTGGAGTTGCTGGTGTCCTGCGATCTGGTCAAAAAACATCAGTTTGGGAAAAATCTGGCCCAATACGAAAAATCATACGGCTTCAAACAACACGACCACGTCATCTGCGCCAATTGCAGTAAAGTGGTAGAGTTTTGCGACCCGAGGGTGCAGCAGATCAAAGATATGGTCGGTGAATTGCTGAATTTCAAGATTACCCACCACTCGCTCAACCTGTACGGTATTTGCGGGGCCTGCCAGAAAGAAATTGAATTCGGGATCGTACGCAAACATCCGAAACCGGTGGAGGATGAGCCGGGCTGGGGGGATTGATGCGGTAAGCAGTAGCAGTAGGCTGTGTACGTGTCTACTGCCACTGCCTATTGCTATTCCACCTCCGTTACCTTCAACATATTCGTCCGGTAGCGTTTATGGAGCGGCATAGCGCCGGTATTGATAATGGTATCGCCTTTTTGCACGAAACCACTGCTTTTTAAAATTTCCGTACAATCCTCGATGGTTTCGTCGGTGGTGGTAAAACGGTCGTAGTAGAAACATTGTACGCCCCAGAGCAAGTTCATGGTATTGAGCATGTTGATGTGGTCGCTGAAAATAAAAATTCGGGCGTTCGGGCGGAAGCTGCTCACTTTAAAGGCGGTATAGCCGGAGGTTGTCATGCCGATAATGCCCTGTGCGCCAATTTCTTCGGCCACCCTGCAAGCGTTGAAACAAACCACGTCGGAATGGAATGCGCGTGCTTTATCGACGGCACGCGGTCGTTTGGCCTTGATTTGCGGCCAGTAGTGTTGTTCTGCCTCGGCGATAATCCGCACCATAGCCTGTACAACGAGGACCGGATGTTTTCCCACAGAGGTTTCGGCGCTGAGCATTACCGCATCGGTGCCGTCCAGTACGGCGTTGGCCACGTCGGTTACTTCGGCGCGGGTAGGCGACGGATTGGTAATCATACTGTCCATCATTTGGGTTGCCACAATCACCGGGCGGGCATACTGCATGCACAGTTGTACAATCTCTTTTTGGGTAATCGGCAGCCGCTCGATGGGCATTTCCACCCCGAGGTCGCCTCGGGCCACCATGACGCCGTTGCTGGCTTTGATGATTTCGCGGATGTTTTTGACGGCTTCCGGTTTTTCTATTTTGGAGATTATTTTGGCCGGATGGTTTTTTGCTTCCACCCGTTTACGCAGGTCTTCCACGTCTTCCGGGCGACGTACGAAGGACAGCGCGATCCAGTTGACCGGTTGGGTCAGGATAAAATCGAGGTCTTCCAGGTCTTTTTCAGTCAGGGAGGGTTGTTTAATGTTGGTATCGGGAAGGTTAACCCCTTTATTGCTACTCAGTACCCCGCCATAGAGCGTTACCAGGCGCACGGTGTCTTTCTTATTGGTTTCCAGCACCTGAAATACCAATTTGCCATCATCCATCATGATGCGCTCGCCGGCATCGCAATCCTCGGCAAAATGGTCATAAGACATATAAATGTGGTCTTTGGTGCCTTCACAATCGTAGTTGACGATGGTGATGATGTCGCCGGTTTCCAGCTGCAAAGCATTGTCTTTGATCTTACCGACCCGGAGTTTCGGGCCCTGCAAGTCGGCCAGCGTGCTGATGTGGGTATTGAATTCTTGGTTGATGGCCTGGATATGTTCGATCACTTTCAAGTGGTCGGCGTGCGTTCCGTGGCTAAAATTGAGCCGAAAAACGTCTACACCGGCTCTGGCCAGCTCGAGTAACTGCTCGTATGAACTACAAGCCGGCCCTACTGTGGCCACAATTTTTGTGTTCTGCGTCCCGTCTTTGCGCATACTTGGTTTATTTTTTGTGAGCAAAGTTGCAGCTTCCGCTTGTGTCATTCTTCGGCAATTGATTTAAGTGTAAAAAATACAATAAGATCGTCTTGCAAAAGTACTGATAATTTGGAAGCATTTTTGATCAAAAGTATATTGATTTCAATATTTTTATACCAAATTGTCCTCAAACTGGCATTTGCACCTGTTGGGTTGCAGCCTCATAAATAATGCTAAGTGTTGAAATTACGTGAACTTCATGAAGTGCCTTCGAAAGGTAGAGCAAAAATTCCGGGGCAAAAACTTTTTTAAGCCGGGGGAGTGACGTTTCTTTGCCCCTTGAAAAATTGACTTTTTCTCACTAAAGTTCAGAAAAACATGGCAACTGTAGCCGAACGCGTTAAAAGAATTATCGTTGACAAGCTGGGCGTGGACGAGAATGAGGTTTCGCCCGAAGCAAACTTCATCCAAGACCTCGGCGCCGACTCGCTCGACACGGTCGAACTGATTATGGAATTCGAAAAGGAGTTTGACGTCTCCATCCCGGATGAGCAAGCCGAGAAAATCCAGTCCGTTGGTCAGGCAATTGAATATCTGGAAGCACAAGTAAATGCTTAATAAAGAGTTCCGCTGTACCTGATTTCCGGTTTTTGAAAACTGAAAGGTTCAAGGCGATTTCCGCTTTGAACCTTTTGCTTTTCTTTTGCCCTTAGAATTTGGCAAAAACCTCCTGCCGGTTTTCGCCTAACCCATTACATTTGTCCACTTTTATTTTCCGGCTGATTGTCCCGGGAGATAGGAACAGGCTAAATCGACAAATTAACATTCTCCTCGTATGAAACGAGTCGTTGTAACCGGCATCGGCGCCATTACCCCCATCGGTAATACCGCCGCAGATTATCTGAAAGGCCTTCAGCAGGGCCTGAGTGGCGCGAACCTGATTACCCTTTTCGACGCTACCCTCTTTAAAACCAAATTCGCCTGCGAAATAAAAAATTTCAATGCGGAGGATCACATGGACCGCCGGGAGGCCCGGCGTATCGATCGCTTTACCCAATTCGCGATGGTCGCGGCGGATGAAGCCATCCTGAATTCGAAACTCGACCTCGAGGTGGTGGACAAAGACCGCGTCGGTGTGATCTGGGCTTCCGGTATCGGGGGAATCACGACTTTTGAAAAAGAGGTGGAAGATTTCATCCTGGGCAACGGCGTGCCGAAACACAACCCGTTCCTGATCCCGAAGATGATCTCTGACATCGCGGCCGGCCAGATTTCGATCCAATACGGCTTCCGGGGGATCAATTATTGTACCGTTTCGGCCTGTGCCTCTTCCTCCCATGCCATCATGAACGCATTCGACTACATTCGCCTCGGCAAAGCCGATGTGATGGTGACGGGTGGGTCGGAAGCCACGGTGAGCAAAACGGCGGTTGGCGGCTTCAATTCGATGAAGGCGCTCAGCGAGCGCAACGACGACTACCTAACCGCCTCCAGGCCATTCGATAAAGACAGGGACGGATTTGTACTCGGAGAAGGCGCCGGCGCGCTCATCCTGGAGGAGTATGAACACGCCATGCGGCGCGGCGCCACGATATACGCCGAAGTGGCGGGTACCGCAGCCACGGCCGATGCCTACCACATCACGGCGCCCCATCCGGAAGGCCTGGGGGTGATCAAGGTGATGAACCTGGCCTTGCAGGATGCGGGCCTGAAACCGGAAGATATCGATTACATCAACGTGCATGGCACGTCCACCACGCTCGGTGATGTGGCTGAATTGAAAGCCATCAAAGAGGTTTTCGGCGAAGATGCGTATCGGCTCAACATTTCTTCCACTAAAAGTATGACCGGTCACCTGCTCGGTGCAGCAGGCGCGATTGAAGCCATCGCCAGCATTTTAGCCATGCAGCATGATTTCATCCCGCCTACGATCAACCATTTTACCGACGACCCCGACATTGATCCAAAACTTAATCTCACGTTCAACAAAGCCCAACATCGCAAAGTGCGCGCCGCGCTCAGCAATACGTTCGGCTTTGGCGGACACAATGCTTCGGTTATCTTCAGGCAGGTATAAAGATCTTGCCCATAAACTATAGATCCGTGCGATTCATTCGACGCTACTACAATTACTACCTCCACCCCGATAAAGAATTGGCCCGCCGGCTTCGGGGGCTTATCGGTTTTACGCCTGTACACCTGGGGCTTTTCAAACTGGCTTTTTTCCACAAAAGCACTTTTTCCTCCAATGACTACGCCATTTCGAACAACGAGCGGCTTGAGTTCCTGGGCGATGCAGTGCTGAGTACGATCGTGGCTGAATACCTGTTTAAAAAATACCCGAACAGCGACGAGGGGTTTCTGACGAAAATGCGCTCCAAGATCGTGAAGCGCAATTCGCTCGACGAAATTGCCGACAAAATGGGCCTCGACCTGGTATTGGCCAATTACAACCTCACCCGTTTGTCCAAATCGATGCTCGGCAATGCATTGGAAGCGCTTGTGGGCGCTGTTTATATCGAGGTCGGTTATGCCCGTACGAAACATTACGTCGTCAGCCGTATCCTGCGCCGGTACCTCGACATCCATGAACTGGAGAGTTACGATGACAATTACAAAAGCCAGCTGCTCGAATGGTGCCAAAAAAATGGCCGTCAAATCGAATATAAAGTGATGGCTAAATATAAAAGCGAAAAGCGCGACAAATTCAAAGTAGCAGTATACGTCGACGGCAAGAAACTCGGTACCGCCGATGATTTCAACAAAAAAAGCGCCGAACAATTGGCCAGTGAAAGGGCTATGACGGCACTCGGCATGCTCGCGGGGAATGGTACCCCGCCGCCGGCCGAAGCCGATGATACGAATTGATATCCCAATGAAAATTTATGCACCTAAGGAACGGTGTCAAAATAAGTTTCCAATTTCAGGCCAATTATTTTGGCGTCAGCCAACTATCTTTTGAGGCGAATAGCCGCGCTATTTAACGAAAAAGATGGGACGGATGACGGCAAA
>Ga0105046_10004423_pt1 | contig 22382 bp, 19 predicted proteins | sample MAT03_FD_78385 | JGI IMG/M metagenome (GOLD analysis project Ga0105046, IMG submission 78385) | Freshwater microbial communities from Lake Fryxell liftoff mats and glacier meltwater in Antarctica - MAT-03 (megahit assembly) | ecosystem: Environmental > Aquatic > Freshwater > Ice > Liftoff...
GATTCTGCGGCTTCGCCGAAATAAAAAAGAAAAGAAAAAAAAGGGCAAAGGGTAAGAGGGTTAGGGCAGAGGGTTACCTCCCCGCCGCTGAGCCAGCCCTGGCAAGCCGAAACCCGACATTAATGCTGCTGACTTTCCGTTTGAGCCTGAAGCGGTCAGCAGGCCGGCAGTCGGGCCCATCAATAAAGCCCCACGAGCCGCCGCGCAACACAGCATGATGACCTTCGGACGCCCCTTCAGGATTGACGGCGGACGTGCTACGAAATTGTTCGTAATATTTATCATCGAACCAGTCGCTGCACCACTCCCACACGTTGCCGCTCATGTCGCGCAGCCCGAGTTGGTTGGCTTTTTTGCCGCCCACGGGATGGGTTTTACGGTCTGAGTTGCCGACGTACCAGGCCACTTCGTCTATGTTGTTGCTGCCTGAGTATGCCAGGCTGTCTTTCCACGCCGGACCACCCCGGGCCGCATATTCCCATTCGGCTTCGGTTGGCAAGCGGTATTTTTTGCCCGTTTTTTGGTTCAGCCAGTTGCAATACTCCAGCGCGCCATACCAGGTGACGTACACCACCGGGTGGTTTTCGTAGCCTGTCTGCGCGCGGTAGCGGCCGTCGCCTGTTTGGTCGGGGAATTTAATGCCCCACTCGTATTCTTCAATCAGATCCTCCTCGGCGAATTCCCCGTTTTTCACTTTGTCGCTTTGGTAGTCGTTCAAAAAGACGGCGTATTGGGCGTTGGTTACCTCGGTTTTTCCAATGTAGTAGTCGCTGAGGGTTACGTCGTGGGCAGGCAATTCATCTTTGGAGCAGGAGTCGCAACCGATATTCGGGTCCTCGCTGCCCATGCGGAAGGTTCCGCTTTTTACGAAGACCATTTCAGGGTCAATGTAGGTTGATATATCTTTCCACACGTCAGTATTTCCACTCACTTCCACAGTTTGGATCCGCTTACCCTTCATCTCATTTCCAGCTAGGATAGCGGTCATAAACATATACTCAGAATTGTCGTGGTAGCGATAGTCTTTTTGGATTATTTCCATAAAGAACATGTGTTCATTCAAAAGACGTCCGACCAGATTACCCGCACTTCTTTTATCGATAAATTCCGGTGTCAGATCATTAAAACTACCATGTTGATTTATTCCGAAAGTTTGACCAATATCTACTGGGTCTTTGGCGCTGCGCATACCATCCTTGTTTAGATCGCGGATTACCTTTTCCGTACCTCGTTGCACCAACGCATTCTGTTGGCCTTTGTGAAGACCAACTTTCCAGGCTTTGTACTGGCCAAAAGCAATACGGGCAACCCCCTTGGGGTTCAGCGGTTGCCGCGTCTGAAAACTCCCAGGTTCGGTTGTTGCCTGCACATTGAGCACCATTTCCGGCCGGCCGCCGCGCAGGATGCGGATAAGCATGCGACAATCGTTCCATTCGTTGAAGGCATTGTCGTTCAGCGTGCCATCTTGATTCATTCCTTCCACATAGACGATATTATAAGCCTCCGGGCTGCGCGCAATCCAGTATTGTTTGGCCTGCATTTGGCGCAGCACGCTTTTCGCCAGGGCCGTTTGGGCATCGTCGGCGTTATCGGGGGATAATTGGATGGGCAGAAATTTATCCGGTTCCGCGGTCGCGATTTTTTGGATTTGTCCGGCCGTCAACGTGTCGGGAGAATAAGATAATCCGGCCAGTTTTGAAAACTCTGCCAGGGCGATTCTGGCATCTACGTCAAAACGGTCGCTGCCAGCAATGACCGGATGAAAGTCCGTCCGCGCATCGCCTGCAATTCGGGGATCAAGCAACCCGAGTTCCATTAATTTTCGGGTAAGTGCCACACACAATGGCTTGTTTTTCGGATTATTGAGCGCATCGAGCGCCACATTTTTCCTCGCTTGAGTGAAAATTTTCAGATCGGCCGATTGTGTTTCTGGTTGCGTTTTGGCAATGACACCTTCCGCCGCCAGCAGGGTTTGCAGGTTAACGGGCATTGAAGCGCGCAGGTTATCGAAGTAGAGGCTATCTGTGGCAAGCAATGCAGCGTACATGGTTTTGGCAGAGTCGAGCAGAGCCGGATTTTGCTTATTTTTGGAAAGGTAATACTGACACAGCCCTTTGCCATGTAACGCATTCATCACACTTACCGTATCACTGATTCTGCTTACGGTAAACACTCGTTCTGTCCTGGTCTCCGGATCGAACGAAACGACCGTATCCGTTTCATGCAGCCGGGCGTATGTCCGGTCATAAATCCGCTCAAAAGATTGGCTCGCCCGTTCCACTTCGCCAATCTGTGCGGCGCCGGCTTGAAAAAAATTGAACCGCTGCGCCGCCATATTATATTCAAAATGTACGCGGTTGGTGTCCGCCAAACAAGGGAGACGGCGCGCTACCATGGCTGATTGCTTAAACAGGTTATCGGCAAGTTTGGCACTATCCTGCAAACTGCCCGCCCACACGGCATATTGCGTTTCCCTGTTTACCATTTCGGCCAGCCGTATCGCCTCGTTATGCCAAATCACCGCCGAATCCACCACCGCCTCGTTCTGCGCAAAAACAGATGCAGCAAGTTTTTCCTGCGTCTTTAATTGCCTGTCCTGCCACCAGGCCCAAGCAAACAAACCCAACGAAATCCCCACCAGCACCAGCGCCCACACCATATTCCGGGTGAAAAACGGTTTCTTTTCCCGCTTATTCAGGTATTCCGCAATAGTGACGGCGTAACTGTCAGTCACCCCGTCACTTGGCTTGGATGGAGCCAGCCGCCGCCGCACCAGTTCGTCCAACTCCTGCATCTGGCTGCCGGAGAACAGGCCGAGCTGCATCAAATCGCGCAAAGTCTGCCGGTGCCCCGGGTTTTCCGGCTCGAGGGCGAAGCGGTGGATGGCGAGGTTGGTTTTCCATTCGAGTTCGGCAAAGCCGCCGGCCACGTTTTCTGTTGCGGCTTCGAGTTCTTCGGCTGCGGCTAAGCGGGCGAGGTGTTCTTCATCTTCGTCGAGCTGGGCCAGTAAAACCAAGCGCAACCGCTGCTCGGGTTCGTTTTCATTCAGCCAGGGGATGCGGCTGAGGCGCAGCAGGCGGTCGTGGGTCACGTCGAGGCCCATTTTTTTGCCGACGGCGATGGTGAGGGCGTAGTCGGGCAGCACCGTTACGGCTAAGCCGCAGAGCCATTTGAAGGCGTCGGCATCGTTTTCCAGGAAGCTCCGGTGTTGTTCCGCCGTATCCCACAGTTGGAAGCGCGGGTTGGCGTCGCTGCGATGGCGGGCCAGTGCCGTTTCCCAGGCGGTGAAAGGGCCCGGTTCGTGTTCCTCCAGCGCGTCCAAAGCCTCCAGGCCGGCGCGGATGCCCTCGGTGTCGGCCGGGAAGAGCAGAAAATGGCGGTGCAGCAGGGCTTCTTCCGCAAACCAGCCGCTCACCGGCAGCGTGGAGAGGAACAGCGCTTTTTTCCAGAACAGCAGTTGGTCCACCCAGCGTTTGAACAGGGCGGGCAAACGGGTGTCGTAGGAGTTGTACAGGCCGTGCCCCGTGCCGAGCAGCACGAGCCGGCAGCCGGCGTATTGTTTGTGCAGGTAATCGAGCGAGACGCCCCCCTGGTGTTCATCGTTCCAAAAACCGTTGTAGGCGCCGTCGTGGAAAAAGACGCTCAGGGGCGCGTCCTGTTTCTGGAAAAAAGTGGTCAGCCGTTCGAACAGCCGGCCCTGCTGGTCCTGGGCGGAGGGGCGCTCCACCAGGAAAAGGTAGTCGGGCGGGTTGGTGTCGCGCTTGTCCAACAGCGTGGGGAAGCCGCCGCCGTCCACCGTGGCGCGCAAAGAGGCGGGAATGTCCAGCCGGCTGCGCTCGCCGGTTTCGCGGCGACGCAGCACCTCGGCCATACGGAAAAAATCGGCCAGCACGCTGATCTTGCCGTCCTGCTGCAGGTAAGGGATGAAATAGGGCGCTTTGTCGTGGATAGGGTGCTCGGCGGCGAGCTCGGCATCGGTTTTCAGGACGGGTTTTTCGCGCCTGCGCCGCCACCAGCGCTGTAAAAACCAGGCGGCAGACAGCAGGGGCAGTAAAAAGAGCAGCCAAACCCAGGATTTGAGGTGGGCGGTGCTGCGCGGGGTATCGTATGTAAGTTCGGCCAGGGGCATGATGGGTTTGTCCTGGCCGACGTCGAAACTTCGGGTTTCGATCTCGTAACAATCCTGCTCATTAAAAAAGACTTTGCAGGCGACGGTAACAAAGCCGTTTTCCGGGAAAGTGTAGCGCGCTTTCGACCCGTTCAGGGTATCCTGCCCATGAAAAATCCATTGCACGCGGGCATTTTTTTCGGCCGGCGAAACCGCAAACGTATATTCTTTGCCCTGCACGAGCGGCGATTCCGGGGCCGTCCATTCCGGCATCGCGGGCGGGTGGGCGCAATGCACGTGTACGCGCATGGAATCCGCCAGACGCCCCGGCGAGCGGAGAATGATCAGTTTGTCTTCGCCGTAATCTTTGGCGGGCCAGTCAAGGTGGAACGTCGTGTCCTCAAATTCGAGCGCCCGGCCGGGCATATCGCGAACTTCCCACCGAAAGGCGCTGGAATCCGCGTTTTTCGTCAGGTTTTCAATATGCTTCAGCTGACCCTCCCGCACGAGGTGGGGCTGGGGCTCTACGGAAAAGAAGGCGGGGGAGAGCGGTTCCTCCGGAGCGAACCATTTTAACCAATACGGCACGAGGCACAACAAGATTAGCGCCGGCAATACCCCCCCCGTATTTTTTCAACCAGCGCAGGACGGGATGAACGGGCGGTTTAAGGATTGGCGGCGGCGGTGTCGGGGCATTTTCCACCCATTCGTGCATCTCCGCTTCACATTCCCGCCAAAACGCATCGAAAAAATCATAAAACCGCTGCTGCTCGGCCTCCGTGGTGGCGACGAAGGGCGCGAGCCGGTATTTCAGTTCCTGAAAATTGCCGATGTGGGCGCGGCTTTTTTGCTCCAGGATTCCCAATAATCGCAGTTTCCGCGCGGTGTCCATTTTGAAACCGGCGGCTTGCAGTTGGGCAAAGAATTGCTCCAGCGGCAGGGCGATATGTGGGTGGTCGTTGTTCATTTTGTTAAACACAAAAGGCACTTAAAAATCAAAACTCCTATGTGTTTAAAAATGAAACACATAGGTCATATAGGGCACATAGAAAAACAAAACCTGCATGTTTTATTTTCATTCATCCGGTAAAGCGGCGTACAAGTCATTGACGAAAGTTTTTTGGCCTTCTTTGAAGATATTGGTGCAAAAAAAGTTGATGAGCACACCCTTGGGGACTTTCAACAAGCGCATATAAGTCAATATTTGCGCCTCAAAAATGGGATGCATCTCCCGCACCGATTTCAACTCCACGACCACGGCTTTTTCTACCAGCAGGTCGTACCGCAACAAAGTATCTATTTGGACGCCTTTATAGTCTACCAACACCTGTTTCTGATACTCCACGGCCAGCCCGAGTTTTTCCAGCTCCCATGCCACACAGGCCTCGTAAACATCCTCATACAGGCCGGGCCCCAGTGTTTTATGTACTTCGATGGCTGCGCCAATAATTTGGTAACTCAGGTCATTGACTATTTTTTTGGTCAATCTGTTCATAATATGAAATTTATGTTCAATGATTTCTGAAAAATAAATTCGAAATTACCTTATGTCTATGTGTCCTATTGTCATGTGTCCTCTACGTCTATGTGTCCTCTACGTCTATGTGTCCTCTACGTCTATGTGTCCTATATGCCCTATGTGTTTAAAAAAACCTACGTGTTTAAAAAAACCTACGTGTTTAAAAAACCTACGCGTTTAAAAAACCTACGCGTTTAAAAAACCTACGCGTTTAAAAAACCTACGTGTTTTTCAACAATTCGCGCACCGCCTCTAAATCATCCTTTGTTTTCACCAAGAAAGACAAGTTGTATTCCAGCAGTTCCCGACGCCGGGCATCGTCCCCGGAGCTCAGATAACCCTTCGCGCCCAGCAGCCGCAGCCAGGCGATCAACTCGGCCGTTGCGGGGGCTTTGCGCACCGATTTTTCCCGCACTTTTTCAAAAAAAGCCAGCAATTGATCGTACCCCGCCTTTGTTTCCGGCGTGATTTTGCCCAGGTGCAGCTCCACGATATCCCGCAGCAACTGACCTTTCGGGAATTCGATGTGGAAAAAAGCGCAGCGGCGCAAAAAAGCGTCGGGCAGGTTTTTCTCTGAATTGGAGGTGAGGATGATCACGATTTTACTGCCCGGATTTTTCTGCGCCTCGAACCCCGGCAACTAGCGGATGGAAAAACGGTAATTCACAATTTCGTCCAGCAGGTCGTTGGTAAAATCACGCGGGGCTTTGTCCACCTCGTCGATCAGCACGACGGTATGTTGGGGTTTTTCCGGCAGGATCAGTCCGAATTTATCCGCGAATTCGCTGCGCCCCGGGTCGGAGTACGCGATGGCTTTGCCGAAGGCGTTGAGGGTGATGAATCTTTCCGGCGGGACGGCTTGTTCGCCGCGCAGGTTGGCCGCCTGGAAATGCGACAAAGCATCGTAGGTGTAAAACAAATCCGATGCCTTGGAGGTGGTTTTGGTGTTGAATACCTGCACGTTGGGGTGGTAGCCGCCTTCTTTATCGTTCAGGTAGGCGACGGCCCAGTTGGCCATTTCTGTTTTGCCGGTGCCGGGCTCTCCGGTGAGCAGCAGGGGGTGGTTCATGTCGATGGCTGCTTCCAGGGCGTATTGCTGGGCCGGGCTGACGATGTATTTGACGTTGTTGTTCATTTTTCAAACATAAAGGGCATGTAAAAATCAAAAACCGAGTTTCATTTTTTAAACAGATAGGACATATAGGACACATAGAAAAACAAAAACTATGTTTTTTACAGTCCGAAGGGTTTATTATTCTCCGTACGGATCGCCAAACCTTTGTTGTGGCGACAGATGAGTTCCAGGAGTTTGGTTTCTACTTCTTTCATATCGAGCGTATCCACTTTGCCGAAAAATGCCTCCGTCATTTCGCGCGGTTCCTTGCCGCGTTCCACCATGATCTTGCGGTAGCGGCTGAACCACTCGGTGATGTCTTCTGCACGGACCGGCAACAGTTCGTCCAGGGCTTCTCCGCCGAATTGGCGATTTTTGATCACTTCCTGCACTTCCTGGCGTTTGGCAGGATTGTCTTTCTGGTATTCTATCCCGAAAAAGAAGAAGAAAGTGGGTGCAGTGTCGGGCAAGGCGGCTTTCAGGAAAGAAGTGATAAAGGCCTCGACGGCTGCGGGTGTCACGTCCTTGTTCCAGTTGGCGTCGTCCATAGTGAGCAGCACGAACACGAGGTCGCCGGGGCCGTAGCCGGCGAGGTCGGGACTGCCCAGGAGGTCGGCGATGGTTTTGGTGTGGACGGGTTCCTTGTCGTTTATTTTTGGGAAAAATTTGGCGAAAAGGGTTTTGACCACCTCTATTTTGTACAAAAGTGCGTTGCGGTGTACGTTGGGTTTCAGGGTTTTAAACAGCAGTTTTTTCCCGGAAATCAATGGTGCCCTGATGCTCCGCCCGTTTGACGCTTGCATACCGGCTGCTAATTGCCAGCGCATCCTGGAAAATACCACAATCGGGCTGAAGTTCCTGCTCCAGCAAACAGCGAAAAACCTCTTCGTGTCCGCTGTTGCGAAGGAGGTTTTTCAAATCATTTTTGAGGAGCTCGAGCATGAAGTATTGCGTGAGGAACGGTGTCAAAATAACTTCCCAATTTGATGCCATTCTTTTGCCGTCATCCGTCCCATCTTTTTCGTTAAATAGCGCGGCTATTCGCCTTAAAAGATAGTTGGCTGACATCAAAATAATTGGCCTGAAATTGGAAACTTATTTTGACACCGTTCCTGATGCGTTGGGCGGCCCGGCAAATCTAAAAGAACTTTCGTAAAATCAGGAAATTCCCATAACCAAAATGCGCCCTATCTCCTGAACTCCATCCCCCCCACATTTCGCCCGATCTTTTCCCCCTGATACTGACCCTGGTCAATCGCCGCATGGAAGTTTACCCCGCCGTACAAACGCGAGTCTGCGGCCTCCCGGGCGGCCTCCAGGAAGGAATCGAAACTGCGGGCCGAACCGTCGATATCCGCCCGGTCTATGTGGGTCCGGTCCGTGAAATGATAATTGTAACCAAATAATTCGGACAGTATTTGCGCCGCCGCCGCTGACTGCACCGCATGGTCGGAGGTGTATTCCGGATAAGGCGGAGTGTTGAGCAGGGGCGTGAAGGTCGGGTCGAGCTGCGCCCGAATATACGTAACCGGCCGCAGGAGGTTGTAGTCGTATTTAAATTTCCAGCAAGCGATAAAGGCGTCGTGTACCCCTATGCCAACTTTAGCGTAGGCTTCGGCTGCGATGGCCAAGTTGGCGTTTTCGGCTTCCAGTACTTGTGTTGCGATCGACAGGAAATGTCCGGCCGGCGTGGCTGTTTCGCCCGCATCATCGTTCCAGTATTTCGCGATCCTGATTTGTTCCGGCGTTAAATTGGACGCTACAGCATACACCTCCAGGGCCTGTGCAAACAAAACAGCGTTCGTCAAAGTAGCGTAGGCTGGCGGAGGGGCGGGTTGCGCCAACTGGACGTTGGCGGGTAAAAACGGCCGTACGCTGCCCCAGTAAGGCTGCATCGGGATGGCTTGATATGCCGGTGGGGTAGGGGCCCAGGCGCCCGGATAACCCGGTACAACGTAAGAGGCCGGGAAATTATTCAGACACCCTTCATCCTGCCCGTCTAATTGGGAAAAAGCGTAAATCGCTTTACCCACGGTTTCCCCGTACTCAATGGATCGCTCTATCTGGCCGGGCTCCAGGCTTTGGGCAAACAACTGCTCGTATTGAAGCTCCAGGGCGGCAATGGCGTTCAAATTGTCGTCGGAAGCCGATTTGTACAGCCGTCTGCTCAAGTAGCCCAGGGCGCGGTTGGCCGAGAGTCCCCAGTGATACGCCAGACCGGATTGCGGGGCCGGCCAGCTTCCGGCTGCCAGGCCTTCGAGATGGCCCTGCAACGACTGGAATTCCGGCATCCCTTCCACCACGGCTTCATACAGCGTCAGGCCGGTAAATCCGAATGCGCGGGCCGCCACAGGGGACGTAAAACCGGGCGTTTCTTTGGTTATTTTCAGGTTCAGGGCAAACCAGTCGTTGGCGAACTTGCCGTCGATGTCCGCTGTACGCAGCGTGGCGGGGTCTTCTGTTTTATCGGGTTTGCAGGCCGGCCAAAAGAGGAGGCAAAGGGCGGCTAGCGCGAGTACGTTGAAATTTTTCATGAAATAAAACGGAGGCTGAATGATTAAGTATTGAACATGCAAAACTATTATCATATAGCCAATTCCAGTCAAAAATTCCAAAAAATGATTTTAGAATATTGTCGGGCCTGCTTACCGACAACTGATGCACACAACAAAACGGCTCATCGATTTTTAGGATAAAAAATGAGTCTTCCACATGAAAATGGGATATTTGCGTCCGAAAAATGCCGTTCCGGGTATCCTTTTTTGTTTTTTGGCGTTAAAGTTGCCCTTAGCAAAATACCGCTCACCAACCAGTACACAAAATCACTACATCAATGAATCTACGATTTTTATTTTTTTTCCTGATCCAGGCCGCATTGCTTTCGGCACAACAAGACACCGCCGCTTTTGTGGCGCTGGCGCATGAGTCTAAACTCCCGCCGCGCTGGTATACAGTGCCCGACCCGAAACCGTTCGGCGAAACCATTACCGCAGCCGATGCGAAGGAATTGGTCCACGCACTCGCTTCCAAAGAAATGGAAGGCCGCGAAACCGGCGAACCGGGCCAACGCAAGGCAGCGGATTACATCGCCGCACAGTTCAAAGCCGCCGGTATTCCCGCCAAGGCAGATCGCAACTCCTATTTCCAAAAGATCATCCTGTCCAATGATTCCTGGACGGATATCGGCCTCAAAGTAGGCGACCAGACCTTCAAAAACCGCACGGATTTTTATGTTTTCCCGGCGTTCAACCCCGATAAACCCCTCATTTCGCTGAAAGAAGTGATATTCGTCGGGTACGGCATCGACGATCCGAAATACAGCGATTACGGTAAAGCGGATGTCAGCGGCAAAGCCGTCATTTTTTACGACGGCGAACCGATGGACGATAAAGGCAATTCGCTGATCACCGGCAATTCATACCGATCCAACTGGTCGGTCGACTGGCGTAAAAAAGTGCAGACGGCCAAACAAAAAGGCGCCGTGATCGCCTTTATCATCGACACCAAATTTGTCGAAAACATCAAAAACAACCGGAAACTCACGTCTACCTACGGCTGGAAACCGGTGGCTTCGGACCCTGACAAACAAGCCAACGAATACATCAATAATATGTTTGTTTCGCCGGAAACGGCTAAAATCATCCTCGGCAGCAAATCCGACAAGGCCGATGACGCCATCAAAGAATTACTGGGTGGCGAGAAATTCAAACCGCTCAAGGTGAAAAGCAAGATCGAAGTGCGGCTCGACAAAGAAAGCAAACGCCTCGAAGGCGCCAACGTCTTGGCCGTGATTGAGGGGACCGATGAAAAATTGAAAAAAGAATACGTGTTCGTCACTGCGCATTACGACCACCTGGGAATGGCCGACAGCACGGTGATCTACTACGGCGCTGACGACAATGCCTCGGGCACCGCAGGCGTGATCGAAATTGCCCGGGCATTCCAGGAAGCGAAGACAAAAGGCGTCGGCCCGAAGCGCACAGTGGTGTGTATGCTGGTCAGCGGCGAGGAAAAAGGCCTGCTCGGCTCGAAGTACTACGTCGAATTCCCGCTCTTCCCCCTCGATCAGACCTGCGTAGATGTCAACATCGACATGATCGGCCGGATCGACGACCGCCACCCCAACAACCCCAACTACATCTATTCCATCGGTTCGGATCGCCTGAACCCGGAATTGCGCGATGTGAGCGAAAACGCGAACCAGCTGTATACCAAGATGGAGATCGACTATAAATACGACAGCAAAGACGATCCGAACCATTACTACGAACGCAGCGACCACTATAGCTTTGCCGAAAAGAACATCCCGGCTATCTTCTTTTTCAACGGCACCCACCCGGACTATCACCGCCCAACCGACACCGTGGAAAAGATCAATTTTGACGCTTTGGCCAAACGCGCCCAGCTGGCTTTTTATACCGCCTGGGACATAGCCAACCGGCCGGATAAACTTCGGGCGCGGAAGTAGTAGTATTTGCTTTTTGGTTTAAGAATCACCACAAAGTCACACAAAGTCACACAAAGTTTTGGCAGTTTACTTTGTGTGACTTTGTGTCCTTCGTGGTGATTTTTTTTGCCGGCCCACATACATCCGATCAACACGAATTTCCCTTAAAAACCCGTAATTTGTCCTTGGTTTTCGCGTGAACCAATCCCCCCGGAAACCTGACTTTTGGATTCATTACGCAAACATTCAACGCACTTGTTATGAAAAACCTCCGCTTTCTCCGCTTCACCCTGCTCGTCCTGTTATTTCCTTTCGCTGCCCGGGCCATCGACACCGGCATTTCCTATGCGGTCTATGCCACTCCGGATCAACCCTACGTGGAATTCAACCTGGAAATCGCCGCGCTTACCGTTACCTATCAGTCGGTCGACAGCGTCCAGTTCCAGGCTTCGGTGGAGGTTTTAATCCTGATTAAAAAGGGTGAGGACGTGGTGAATTACGAGAAATATCTGCTCACCAGTCCCCTGGTGCGCACCCCGCAGGCCCTGCTCGACGTGAAAAGACTCTCCATTCCCAACGGCGAATACACGGTGGAGATCTCTTTTCAGGACGCCAACACGGCCGGCAATAAAAAATCTTATTCTTTTCCGCTGAGCGTGGCGGTGCCAAATACGACTTACCTGTCGGACATCCAGTTACTGCGCAGTTTCCGGCCGGATGTATCCACGAATCCCTTTGCAAAAAACGGCTATTTCATGGAGCCGCTGCCCTTCAGTTTTTACGACAAGGCCTCAACCATGCTGGCTTTTTATGCCGAAATATACCATTCCAACGCGGCCGTGGCCGATGGCGACTATACGGTGCGTTATTTTATTGAAAAAGAGGTCGGAAGCACGAAAACCCTGATCTCAGCCGGTAACAAGCGCAAAAAAGGCAGCAGCATAGACGCGGTGCTGGTGCAAATGGACATCAGCAAATTAGAAAGCGGTAACTATACCCTGACGGTAGAATTGCGCAATGCAACCAACGAATTACTGGCCCTGCGCACCACCTCTTTTCAACGCAGCAACCCTTTTCTTACAGTGTCGGAAAGCGAGATCACGGAGGAAATGATAGAACGTCAGTTTGTACAGGGCCTGGACGAACCCGCCCTGCGCTACGCCCTGCGCGCGGTGTTTATCGTAGTGGCGGCCGACGATGCCGATATGCTGAAAAACGTGTTGAAAAGCGGCGACTTGAAACAGATGCGTTTTGCCTTGTTCCGGCATTTTGTCAGAAAAGACCCTAATAATCCGGAAATGGCTTACAAACAGTATATGAACGTAGCAAATGCAGCGCATGAAAAGTTTAAAAGCGGCTTCCGCTACGGCTTCGAAACGGACCGGGGCCGCGCCTTCCTGCGTTTCGGAAAAGCCGACGACGTGATCCACGTGGAAGACGATCCCAGCGCGGCGCCATACGAGATTTGGGTGTATTATACGTTCCCGAAAACGGGCCAGCAGAATGTTAAATTCCTGTTTTACAACCCTACCTTAGCCGGCGAAGACTTTATTCTCCTGCACTCGAATGCCCGCGGGGAGATCAACAACCCGCGCTGGGAACGCGACCTATACAAACGCAACGCCGGCGACCAGTTCGATGGCGAAAACGACGCCGACGCCATGCAGATGAAGCGGAACGTGGGGCGGAATGCGCGGACGTATTTTGAGGATTTTTAATTCCTATCATCCTTCGCGTCTTCCCGCTTCTCAATATATTCCTGCCAGATCGGCCGGTAGTCGTACGTAATATAAAATTCGGTGTTGAAGGCGCCCCAGGCTCCGTTTTCGAGCGAGAGGTTGAAACGGCGGATGGCGCCGGAGGGCAGCTTCAGGGTGATGATATGCCCAAGCCCCATCGCAAGGGTCCAGGAGACCACGCGGGCATCGGAGGGTGGGAAAAGATCCCAGAACCCTTGGGCTTCCAGAATGCGTCGGATTTCCGGCAGGTTTTTGTCCTGCTGGTGTTTCAGGATCACGGTAACGGTAATGCTATCGGCCTCCACTGCGCCTGCGGGTGAAGTAGATGGTCCGCTGGAGTGGGTGAGCGTAGGGCTCGTATTGTTTTTATCCACAGGCTGCTGGGCGGAGGCCTGCACGGCCAATCCCAGGAACAGTACCGCAGGAAGTATGATTTCTTTTAACATTTTGGCAGTCGATTTCAATAATTTCGAACAACGAAACAAGGCGCAAAGATAAACGTACATTTTACATGCACCCGGTAGAATTTTGCTGCTATTTTTGCCGCAGTCCATCGATCTTACTCAAACGCGACGCATGTTCAAAAAACACCCATCCGGATTGCCCTTCCTGTTTTTCACCGAAATGTGGGAACGCTTCGGTTATTACCTGATGATCGGCATTTTCTTGCTGTACATGACCGATGCGCAAAAAGGCGGCATGGGTATGGAGCGCTTTACGGCCTCCGATATTTACGGAACCTTTATTGCCCTGGTGTACCTCACGCCGTTCATCGGGGGGCTGCTGGCCGACAAGCTGCTGGGCTACCGGCGCTGCATTATTATCGGCGGCGTCCTGATGGGCATTGGGTACCTGATGCTGGCCATTCCCAACAACCTGTTTTCCTTTTACACCGCCATGGGGGTGATTATTCTCGGAAACGGTTTTTTCAAACCCAATATCTCGGTCTTGCTGGGTAGCCTGTACAACGAGGACCGTTATAAGATATTGAAAGACACGGGGTACAATATATTTTACATGGGCATCAACATCGGCGCCTTTGTCTGCAATTTTTTCGCAGCCTACCTGCGGAACAATTTCAGCTGGGGGCACGCTTTTGCCGCTGCCGGGATCGGGATGTTTATCGGTGTTATTGTCTTTATCATCGGGAACAAGCACTATGCGCACGCAGATGTGCGAAGACCCGCAGAAGTGGGGGAAATGGGCGTGGGACGTATGTTATCGTCGGTTCTGCTGCCAGCCGTCGCTACCGGGATCGCCGGGTGGCTGATACCTGGAACGGTGTTCGGCTCCAATTCCACCGATGCGTTTATTTTCGGCAGTTTGCCGGTCATCTCGTTTTACCTGTGGATCCTGTACAAAGCCAAAGTGGAGGAAAAACCGCGTATCCGGGTGCTTTTGGCGATTTACGGGGTCGTGATCATATTCTGGGCAGTATTTAAACAAAACGGCACGGCGCTCACCACCTGGGCGGAGTTTTATACCGATCGTTCGGTGCCCGCCCTGATCGAGCCCGCAGCGGCGGCTATTAAAATGGTACAAGTGGTGAAAAACGACACGGCGTTGGTCCCGCTGTACGACCGTCAGTTCCGTACCAGCCGCGATGCCGAGGGTAAAATTTTAAAAGTCGCATCCATCGATCCCTATTTTCTGAATGTCCCGGTGGCGGATCGCCCGCCGCCCGGCGGCAGTAAAAGCCTGATTTCCACGGAGATATACCAGTCGGTTAACCCGTTTTTTGTGGTTATTTTAACGCCTTTGCTGATATTCTTCTTTTCCTGGCTGCGCAAACGGGGCAAGGAGCCGAGTACGCCGGGAAAAATTGGATGGGGGCTGGTTATTTCGGCCTTGTCGACCCTGGTTACGGTTTGGGCCGTGTATTCCTGCCACAACGGCGCTGAAAAAGCTTCGGCCTGGTGGCTCATCGGCACCTATTGCGTCGTGACGGTCGGGGAACTCTGCCTAAGCCCCATGGGACTTTCCATGGTTTCCAAGGTAGCCCCAAGGCATATTGCCGGCCTGATGATGGGCGGTTGGCAGCTGGCCACCTCTCTGGGTAATAAACTCAGCGGCGTACTGGCCACGATGTGGGACCAGTACGAGGACAAAGCCAATTTTTTCTGGGTAAATTTTATACTCCTGTCTTTCGCCGCCGCCGTACTTTTCGCCATGCTACGCTGGCTCAACCGGGTGTTTAAGGAGCAGGGCTTGAATTAATCCGGGTTTCGGGTTTGAGACCATAAACCTGAAAACTCCATAAATCTCATATACACATTCTAAACGCACACCACCATGTCTACAAAATCTAAACACAACAAAAACTTCAAAGCCAAAGACGCAAAAGATAACCGCAAATTCCTGATCATAGTGGCGCTGTCTACCCTGGTGCTGATGATTTTGATGTATTTTATTTTCGTCCGCTGAGCGCTGCTTATGACAAGCGGTTCCGGTAGTCCTTATACCCGAACCTGCGGACTACATCCAGCGTTCCATCCTCCCGCCAAATGGCGATGGAAGGATGTGTAACGCCATTGAACGTGGTTGTTTTGACCATAGTGTAGTGGATCATATCCTCAAACACGAGTTTTTGGCCCACTTTAGGCGCCTTGTCGAACGTGTATTCTTCCAAAAAATCGCCACTCAGGCAACTTACGCCGCCGAGCCGGAATTGGGGTTTGCCTTTTTCCGGCGTTTCCTGCGCGTCCCGTACCCTCGGGCGGTAAGGCATTTCAAGCGTATCGGGCATGTGCGCGGTAAACGAAACATCCAGGATGAGCGTCTTAACCCCCTGGTTTTTGACCACGTCGAGCACAGTGGCAACCAGCACGCCAGTATCCCAGGCAATGGCGCTGCCGGGCTCTAAAATAACTTCCAGGTGCGGATAGCGTTTTCGAAATGCCTGCAGGGTACGGATCAGGTGGGGTACGTCGTAGCCGGCCCGGGTCATCAGGTGCCCGCCGCCGAAATTGACCCATTTGACCTTCGGCAGGAACGCGCCGAAGCGGTTTTCGAAATGCTCCAGGGTTTTTTCCAGGTCGTAACTGCTTGATTCACAGAGCACGTGAAAATGCAGGCCTTCTACACCTTCCGGCAACTGTCCTTTAAAATTTTCCAATGGTTCCCCTAAGCGCGAGCCGGGCGAGGCCGGGTTGTAGAGGGCGGTATCCACCGGCGACCAGGCCGGGTTGACCCGTATGCCGGGACTAATGCGCTCGGGCGCACTTGTCAGGCGTTTTTTGAAACGTTTGTACTGGGTAATCGAATTAAAGGTAATATGGCTGGAATACCCCAAGATCTTACCAAACTCCTTCGGCACGTAGGCCACGGCGTAGGTATGGGCCCTGGTCTTCATCTCTTCGAAGCACAAACGGGCTTCATGGAGGGAGGAGGCGGTGGCGCCGTGCAGGTATTGGCGCACCAGGGGAAATGCGCTCCACATGGCAAAACCTTTGAAGGCCAGGATGATTTTTACGCCGGCCTCTTGCTGGACCCGGTCGATTAACTGAAGGTTCTGACGGAGCCGGGCTTCATCGAGCACGAAACAGGGCGAAGGGATTTTTTTAATATCCACGAAAATAGATTTATGCGTTTAAATTCCGGCGGCAAAGGTAGCATGGGCGGCCGTAATTTCGGGCTACAAACGTTAGGCCGCTCCGAGGTCTGGAAATAATGGCTACCAATGATTTTGAACGATCCACCATAATTCCGGCATTTTCCCTCTTTCTGCGAACACAATAGCGTTCTGTTCAAACGCGCGGCCGGCTTCTACGGCCTGTTCAGGTTCGATGCCCAATGTGAAAAAACCTGGCTCCGGCGCCCAGCTTTGATCGTCGCCCGCCGCGCAAGCCGGCAGCGGAGAGAGGGATAAAGCCCGCAAATGATCTTCCAACAAAGTGTTGCGCCGCTGGTTTTCTTCTTGGGCGAGCCATTGGGAATAGGGATTCCAGGCGGTGATAAAGGCAAACGTTCCGGCGTTTTGCCCTTGCAACCATGCGTCGAAAGCCGCGTTAAACTGCCCGATCCGCAGATCATAAGCGGGTAAAAGCAAACGATAGGTAGTATGTATGTAGGCCAATACCAGCCGCCGGTCGAGCCAGGACGGAGAATCTTCGAGCGTTTGTATTTTAACGACGGGTTTTGACATACTTTTGCGCCGATTTTCAGAGGATGGCTGATGAGGTTTAAACAAAGGGCAGGAAGCCCACAACGTAAAACGACATGACGTTGTGTGACTTTGTGAACTTTGTGGTGAATTGACTTTCGAGACGTCCGCACACACCGCACATAGATAATGGAAGAAAAACAGAGTAACCTAAGTATGTTTATCGGTATAGGGCTTATTTTTTTGCTCCTGTACCTTTGGATGCAATTTTCTGCCCCGCCCAAAAAGACCGATGAGGCCAATACCCAAACCACCGGACAACCCGCAGCCCCCTTACAAATTGCTCCGGGCCCGCCTGTTCCTACTTCCGGACCCGCCACCCCGGCCCTTACTGTCGACACCGCACAGCAACATCAGGGACTGATTGCCAAATTCGGCGCATTCGCCCCGGCCGGCGCCGGCATCGAAGAGACGAAGACGCTGGAAAACGAATTTATGCGCGTCACCTTTTCGAGCAAAGGCGGCCGGATCAAGGAAGTTTTCCTGAAAAAATATGAAAAGATTAATTCCGACGCACAGGGGGACGATGTAAAAAGCCCCGTCCGTTTGCTGGAAGACGATAAAAACCGCTTCGATTACGACATGGCGGTGCAAAATGCGGCTGGTGGTAAAGTCAATACCAGCGAACTGTACTTTAAACCGACCCAGGACGGCAATACGCTGACGTTCCGGGCCGATGCCGGCGAAGGCCGCTACTTAGAACAGTCTTATTCCCTCGCCCCCGATAATTATCAACTCAATTACAAAATTGCAGGTAATGGCTTGCAATCGGTACTGGCAAACAATTCCCTGCGCCTGAACTGGGTGAACTACCTGGATAAAATCGAAAAAAACCAATCGTACGAGCGCACCATGTCCTCCGTATATTACAAAGCGGTGAACGAGTCGTCGGATTACTGCGATTGCAAGGGTAATGACGTGGAAAACCTGGGAGAAAAACCGGTCGTTTGGTTTGCGCATTCCAACCAGTTTTTTAATACCTCCCTGCAAGCCAAAGATTTTTCCTTCCGGGAATTTGTGGGCGAAACCCAGGTGTATACTGATGTTGATCCGGACCTTAAATTGCTGAAAACCACTGCTTTGGTCCCACTCGACAACCAGTCGGTGAATATGATCCTGTACACGGGCCCGAACGAATTTGAACGCCTGCGCGGGTTCAATACCTCCCTCGAAGACATTATTCCCTTCGGCGCTAGTATATTCGGCGCCATCAACCGCTGGGTGATCCATCCGATCCTCGATGTGTTGCTGGGCGTGATCGGCCGCGCCGGTATCGTGATCCTGTTGCTGACGCTGATCGTCAAACTGCTGGTATATCCGCTGACCTATAAAATGGTGTACAGCCAGGCTCGTATGGCCGCGCTGAAACCGCAGATCGATGCCCTGAAGAAAAAACACGGCGACGACCAACAGGCCATGTCGGTGGAAACGATGAAGATGTACAGCGAGTTCAAAGTCAATCCCTTGGGCGGTTGTTTGCCGATCTTCCTGCAAATGCCGATCTGGTTTGCCCTGTACCGCTTTTTCCCGGCCGCCATCGAGTTCCGGCAGCAGGGCTTTTTATGGGCTACCGATTTGTCCAGCTACGACGTAGCGTTCAAACTCCCCATGATGTTGCCCGGTTTCGGCAACCACATCAGCGCTTTTACCGTGATTTGGGTTGTTACCACGCTGTGGTATACCTGGTATTCCATGAAACAAATGGATACCAGCGCTGTGTCGAACCCCATGATGAAATGGATGCAGTACCTGATGCCGGTGATGTTTATGTTCTTTTTCAACAGTTTTGCGTCGGGTTTGACCCTGTACCTCTGTTTCAGTAATATCCTGAACATCGGGCAGACGGTGGTGACCAAAAAGTTCTTCATTGACCACGACAAGATCAAGGTAGCCCTCGAAGCCAACCGAAATAAACCTAAAAAGACGAGTGGCTGGCGGGCGAAGTTCGAAGACGCAATGAAAGAAGCGCAGAAACAGCAACAGCAAAAGAAGAAAGGGTGATCAATTTGCTCTCCGATACTGTTACCAAACCTACAGCTGGCATGCTCAAAGCCATGTGGTCGGCCGAAGTAGGTGACGACGTATTCCGCGAAGACCCCTCGATGAATGCGCTGGAAGCCCATTGCGCCGATCTTTTCGGTCAAGAAGCCGCTTTGTTTTGCCCCTCCGGCACCATGACCAACCAAATTGCCCTCAAGGTGCATACCCGCCCCCTCGACGAGGTGATTTGTGATGAAATGAGCCATATTTACCAGTACGAAGTGGGCGGTTATGCGTTTCACTCGGGTATTTCGGTCAATCTGCTGCATGGAGAGAACGGGCTGATCACGGCCGGGATGGTGGAAGCGGCCATTAAACCGCGCTACGATTGGTTGCCTCGAAGCAGCCTCGTGGTGATCGAAAATACCTGCAACAAAGGCGGCGGCAGCATTTATCCCCTCAAGCAAATCCGCGAAATCCGCAAGATGACCCGCGCGCGGGGTTTGGCCCTGCATTTGGACGGCGCCCGGCTGTTCAATGCCCTGGTGGAAACGGGTGATTCGCCTGCCGACATCGGCGCTGAACTGGACAGTGTCAGTATTTGTTTGTCCAAGGGCCTGGGCGCGCCGGTGGGTTCGGTGCTGATCGGTGGCAAGGATTTTATAGCAGAGGCCCGGCGGGTGCGCAAGGTAATGGGCGGCGGCATGCGGCAGGCAGGATATTTGGCGGCAGCCGGCCGGTATGCCCTCGACCACCACGTGGAGCGGCTGCGCGACGACCATGAACACGGCCGTCTGCTGGCATTCGCTTTAACCGCTTTGCCGTATGTACACAATATCCGCCCGGTACAAACCAATATCGTGATTTTCGACCTCCTGCCGCTGGCCACGCCTGCCGTTTTCCTCAATTATTTATCCAAAAACGGGATAAAAGCTTCGGCTTTCGGTCCGCAGACGATCCGGTTCGTGACGCATTTGGATGTAACAAGGGAGATGATCGAGGAGACGATCCGCGTGCTGGAAGGCTATAAGACGACGTAGCGTAAAATTCACCACAAACATGCGTCATCCCGAATTTTGAAATAACCGTTTTTCTATGATAAAACCTGATGCGGAATGACACGCGTTGGGGCGAGTAAAAAAAATCGGAATGACTTATGTTTGTGTCCTCCTTTATGGTGAAATTCAAGAGTCCCGCGGCTCGAAATTGCCTGGCTCATCCATTTCCCAGCTCGTTCTCCAGTCGCGCACAGGCAGCCGCTCGAGCGGGTACCAGTTGCCCCACCAGTCGAAATATTCCATGCTGTTGAAATTCAATTTATAATCGAACTCGCTGGGCAGGTCGTAGACGAAACCGGGGTAATAAAACTTTTTGCCCATCCGGATGGCCATTTGCAGTTCGAGCAACATGGTAAACGTACCAAGGCTGCGGCCGCTTTCATCGGGATCGTAAATGCAATAATTGCCGGCTACCGATTGATGCCCGAGGTGAAAATAACTCACGGCGATCAGTTCTTCCCCTTTATACACTTCAATTTGCGCCCCATTACAAGGCATTAGATGGCTCCAGGCGCTAAAGAACCCGTATATAGACATCGGTTTGTTGTGGTGAAAGCGCTGGGCATGTTTTTCAAACAGCGCCTCGTGTTTCGGGGTGATGTGCAGGGGTGCTGCCAGCATGTGCAGGTCGGCGTTGCGGCGCAGGCATTTGCGCTGGCTTTTGCTCAGGGTAAATTGCGGCAGCAGGATGCGCAACAAGATCACCCGGCAAGCCTGACCCCGCCATTCCCAATAATTGCGGCGAAACATCAGGTCGGCCCAGTAACACCAGCCATCCTCGCAAAAACGGTCGAATACCACCGGATGAAGCGCCTGCATGGGCACATATTCCTCGATGGAGTTCGGATTGAACGCGATATCTCGAAAAACAGGCAGTGATTTTGAGTGCATGGTATTATTTCTCGGGCCAAAAATAGCCGTTTTCTATACTTTTGCCCGCAATCCGTAAAAATCCACCGGGCCTTATTTTAAAAGAACATTGCCGGATACCGGATTCACACGTTTAAGACCATAAAAATGATTATCTTACTCCCATGTCAAAAAAAGTTTTAATTATCGGAGCGGGCGGCGTAGGCCGTGTAGTGGCCTATAAATGCGCCCAACACCGCGATATTTTCGGTGATATCCTGCTCGCTTCGCGCACCAAAGAAAAATGCGACGTGATTGCGGACGCGATTTTCCAGGCCTACGGCGGTCGTAAAATCGAAACGGCCCGGCTCGATGCCGATGTCGTCGAACAAACCGTCGCCCTGATCAGAAAGTTCCAGCCCGAGCTGGTGATCAACGTCGCCTTGCCGTATCAGGACCTGCCGATCATGGATGCCTGCCTGGAAACGGGCGTACATTACATGGATACCGCCAATTACGAACCCAAAGACGAGGCCAAATTCGAGTATTCCTGGCAATGGGCCTACCAGGAGCGGTTTAAAGCGAAAGGTATCATGGCCCTGCTGGGTTGCGGTTTCGACCCCGGCGTCACCAGCGTGTACGCCGCCTACGCCCAAAAGCATTATTTTGATGAAATGCACTACCTTGATATCGTGGATGCCAATGCCGGTAGCCACGGAAAAGCGTTTGCCACCAATTTCAACCCGGAAATCAACATCCGCGAGGTGACGCAACGGGGAAAATACTGGGAAAACGGCCGCTGGGTGGAAACCGAACCGCACGAGATATGGAAAGACATCAGCTATCCCGAAATCGGTCCGAAACGCTCCTACCTGATCTACCATGAAGAATTGGAAAGCCTGGTGAAAAATTTCCCCACGCTCAAACGGGCCCGCTTTTGGATGACCTTCAGCGAAGAATACCTCACCCACCTGCGGGTGATCCAGAACATCGGCATGGCAGGTATCAAGCCGATTAAATTTCAGGGCATGGACGTGATTCCACTGGAATTTCTGAAAGCCGTATTGCCGAAACCGGAAGAACTGGGCGAAAACTACACCGGGTTCACCAGCATCGGCGACCGCATAAAAGGCATCAAAAACGGAAAAGACCGCACATATTACGTCTGGAACAACTGCTCACACCGGGAAGCCTACCTGGAAACCGGCACCCAGGGCGTGAGCTACACCACCGGCGTGCCCACCATGATCGGCGCCCGGATGATCCTCAGCGGGGAATGGTCGGGTAAAGGCGTGTTCAACGTAGAAGAGATGAACCCCGATCCGTTTATGGAACGGCTGAATCTGGATGGCCTGCCCTGGCATGAAAAAGTGGATGGTGATTTGGAGATGGATTAGTGGTTTAGA
>Ga0105046_10004424_pt1 | contig 22382 bp, 23 predicted proteins | sample MAT03_FD_78385 | JGI IMG/M metagenome (GOLD analysis project Ga0105046, IMG submission 78385) | Freshwater microbial communities from Lake Fryxell liftoff mats and glacier meltwater in Antarctica - MAT-03 (megahit assembly) | ecosystem: Environmental > Aquatic > Freshwater > Ice > Liftoff...
CCTCGATCGGGCTGGGAGCAGCTACGTGCTCGCAGGCCAGCCGATCACCGCTGTGGTGGACTACTTGCCGACGTTCTTCGACATGCTCCATTACCTCGCACATGGTCGGCTGCGCGAGGCCCGAACGGCATTCTCGACGGTGCCGACCGGGCTCTTCGGTTCGTGGCGGGCAATTGCGTACGTCGCCCAGATCGACATGGCACTCGAGACCCCGTCTCGGCAAGGGCCGAGGCGCAACGGTTGCGCGACCTGTGCGGTGGCGTTTCGGCGCCCGCCTACGAAACTGTCGCCGATCTGGTGCTGGCCGAATGCACGCGCCCCGACGACCTCGCCGCCGCGCTCGACCTCGCCCACGGGGCACTCGCGACCGCAGCCGAGTTCGAGCTGTGGCCGAACGTTGTCGACGCGCTCGAAGCGATCGGCTTGATGCTCGTCGACGGTGGCCGCACACGCGACGCGGCACGCCTCTTGGCAGCTGCCCAGACCGGGCGAGACGCGATGCGCTATCGCTACCGGTTCGCGCATCGGGCGGCGTATGTGACCCACGCGCACGTCGTCGTGGGCGCTGACGACGGGTGGGCGGCGGGCGCCCGACTGTCGTTGCCGGAGGCCGTGGAACTCGCGCAGCGAATGCGCGGCGACCGAGTACGGCCCTTGCTGGGTTGGGACAGCCTCACCCCGACCGAGATGCAAGTCGTCGAGCAGGTGGCATTGGGTCTCACCAACCCACAGATCGCCGAGAAGCTGCTGATGTCGCGGGCCACCGTCAAGACCCATCTCGTCCACGTGTTCGCCAAACTGGCGCTCACCAACCGCGCCGAACTCACCGCCGAAGCCACCCGTCGCGCACTGGTCGCACGCTGATTTCTTGGATTCGAGGTGGCGGTGGAGGCCACTTGCACACGGCGCGCCCCGACGCACCGAAATCGCTGGGGCCTCATAGCTTGGGGCTCAGGGACGTTACGGACGCCGGCCGACGTCGGGACCCGCGGTGCGCGTGCGCTTGAGCTCGTGGAACTCGGGCAGGCGGGCGAGGAACGACAACGAGTCCCACAGCTGTAGCGCGTTCTCGGCGTCGGGCACCTTGGAGATGACAGGCCCGAAGAGGCCAACCTCTTTGCCGTCGTCGGTCTGCACGGAGATGATCGGGGTACCGACGTCGGCGCCGACGAGAGCAAGGCCCTCATCGTGGTGACGTCGAAGATCGGCGTCCCATGATTCATCGGCGAAGGCAGCCGCGTGCGAGGCATCGATGCCGATGGCTTCAAGGGCCTCCACGACCGGCCACTCGCTCTCGCCGTCCTGGTGAATGCGACGCCCGTACTCCAGGTAGAGGTCGCCAACAGCGGCATTGCCGTCGGTCGACCGAACGGATTCCAGCACTCGCAACAAGCCGTAGCTCCACTTCACCGGGGCGTAGTACTGGCTGTCTGCCGGAGGATCGTTCTTGATCAGCAGGCTGATGGGTTCCCACTGGATGTCGAGATCGCGCTCGCCAGCAACCTCGCGAATCCACAGCGAGGTCACCCAGCACCATGGACAAATCGGATCGAGCCAGAAGCGAACGGGAGTAGCCATGGACGCAGTCTGCCAAACCCGACAGGAGTTTGTTCGTGTCGAGTAGCGCCCTGACGCCGCCGAGCGCACTCGAACGACGTGGAGAGGAATCGTGTGTGATGGATGCGAGCATGGCTGCACTGGGAGGTGGTGGGCGTTGGCATATCGGGAGCCGGAGTACTTGCCGTGGGATGGCCGACGGGTGCCGATCACCTTCGTGGGTGGCTACCTGGGAGCCGGTAAGACGACGGCGATCAACGAGCTGTTGCGCGAGACCGACCGCCCGATTGCAGTGCTGGTCAACGACGTTGGGACGATCAATGTCGACGCGGCCCTCATCCGGCGGCGACACGGCGACACGATAGAGCTGACCAACGGTTGCATTTGCTGCTCGTCGATCGAGGAAGCCGGGCTCGCGTTCGACCGAATTCGCGAGCGTGCTGTGCCGCCCGACCATGTGATCGTCGAGCTGAGTGGCGTCGCTGAACCTCAGCGGATGCTCCCGTGGGCGCAGTCAGCGGGGTTCGTGCTCGACGGCCTCGTCGTTGTCGTTGCCGTCGATCAGATCGCCGATGGCGTGCTGCCCCCGTGGATCGCAGAGCACCTCGTCGCGCAGGTCGCGGCCGCCGACCTGTTGGTGCTGACGAAGACGGATCTGGTCGACCCAGCCCCCGTACGTCGAGCACGCGCGCGGCTGGAGGAGCTTGCACCGCTCACGCCGGTGCTGGACGCAAGCCATGGCGTGGTCGAGCCCGGCGCGCTGGGCCGGTTCCTCACCCTTGGCGGTCGTCGACCGGGTGGAGCGACGGCGTTGCCCGAGTCGACCCTGTTCGACGCCCACCGAGTCCAATCCGTGCCTGCGCCACCGGGGCTGACGCTGAGTGAACTGCGCGCCTGGCTCGATCGGTTGCAGGACCAGATCGACGGAGTCATTGTGAGAGTGAAGGGAGTCGTCCTCACGACGGATGAGGGCTTGACCCTCGTACAGGTGGTGGGTCGCCGCTGTGAGACAACTCGGGTGCTGCAGTCTGAGCAGGAACCGTCGACGGACCTGGTCGTTGTCTCCCTCGTCAGTTGACGGTCCGCCGGACTGGAGATGGCTTCGACCCGGCCCTGTACGGTTCGCGAATGCCGCGCCTACGTGAAGTCTCCAAGGATGATGCCCACCCGTTCGCCCAGGCGATCTACACGATGTTGTTCGGCGAGCGCGACCCGGTGGTCGAGCCGGGCACAGCCAGCGGCACGCCGGGCAACTGGTGGACGGTCTTCGCGCTGGTACCCGACGCCTTTGACCACACCACGACTGGCTTCCAGTTCTACCGATCGGCTGACCGCAAGCTCTCGCCGAAACTGCGTGAACTCGGGCAGGTCCGCGCCGGTTGGACGGTGGGCAGCCAGTTCGTGTTCAGCCAGCACTGCAAGGCGTGCCGCGATGTCGGCTTCACAGATGAGCAGGTCGCAGCCATCCCCGCGTGGTCGGTTGCGGATTGCTGGGTACCTGTCGAGCGTGCGGTGCTGGCGTACACCGATGCTTTGGTGCTGCAACACGGCCGGGTACCCGACGGTGTGTTCGATGCACTGCGCGAGCACCTCAGCGACGAGGAGATTTTGGAGTTCACCTACATCACGACGACGTACATGATGCACGCAGTGATGAGTCGTGCGTTGCGGTTGGAGTTCGACGACCACGCCGACCCCGTCGTGGAAGTCGCCGACCCCGCAGGGCGCAAGGGGGGCCTCGACGTGATGGCAGTCGTGGACGGAGCGGCGGATGGAGATTGAGTTCAGTGGCGAGATCTTCAACTGACGCGGTCCAACGCCGTTTCACTTCATTGCGTGCCGGCGCCCGAGGTCCGAATCCTGAAGGAGGAGTGGACGTTCGCCAGTTACGGCCGTCTCACAACCGTGAACTGGGTGTCGTGTCCCGGTCCCCGGGACAGAATCCCCCCAGAATCGGACTTGAAATCCCCTCCGCCCAGAAACACGTCGAATTCTGAAAGCGGTGGAATGGGCGAACAGGTCGAGGTCCCAGCCTGACGGTCACGCCGGTTTGGTGGGGCGGACTACTACTACGGGGACCGCTGCGGAGTCGAGAACGCTGTTGACCGTCGAGCCGAGCAGGCGGGAACGCAGGCCGCCGTGGCCGTGGGAGCCCAACACCAGGAGGTCGCCGTCTTGGACGAACTCCAGCAGTGCGGTCACCGCGCTGGTTTCCACCAACTGGCCGGTGACGGTCGCACCGCAGCGCTCGCGGGCGAACTCGATGGAGCGGTTCAGTGTGCAGTCGGCGTCGACCTCGGTCAGATCACGAGCTTGCGTTGCGCTGGCGTCGACAGGGGCGTACGCATAGGACCAGCCGTGCACCAAGTGCAGGCTGACGTTGTGGCGATCGGCCTCGTCAGCCGCCCAGACGACGGCCGCGTCCGAAGTTGCGGAGCCATCGATGCCGACCACGATTCGATCCGGCGCACCACGGGTGGCGGCACCGCGGATGACTGCCACGGGACACGGGCTGTTGTGCACCAGTTGACGCGGTGTTGTGCCCAGCCAGAACGCTGCGGCGCCCTCGTGACTACTTGCGCCCACGACGATGAGGTCTGTCGGTGCGGTATCGGTGAGCAGTGCGCTCGCGGCCGGCCCAGGGATGACCTCGGCGGTCACGGTCAATTGGGGATGTTCAGCCCGTACCTTGATGGCCATCCCCTCCGACGTTGACAACGAAGCCTCGCGGATCGCCTCGTAGGCGGCGCCCGAGTTCCAGCCGAGCGCTGCTTCGCCGGACACCACTGGCATCTCCACGCACGTGACGATGCGCAGCGTGGCCCCGCGCACTTCGGCTTCCGTTGCAGCCCACGCCACCGCTTCCGCCGAAGACTCGCTGCCGCTGTAACCGACGTTCACTGTTTGGCTCATACGTTCATGATCTCCGCGCTCGGGTTGTGTCACCAGGGTCCCCAGTCCCTGATCTGAGTAAACGCGGGTGCACGACAACCACCGGACTATCGGCTCGTTCCGCTGTCGCCAGAGCAACCGAGCCGAACTGCAGCGTCCGATAGCCGCTGCAGCGCGAGCCCACCACCAGTAGGTCGGCGTCAGCGCTCTCAGCGATCAACACGTCAGCGGCCGGTCCGTGCACTGCCCGTCGTTGGATGAGTGGTTCGGGGCCCAACTCGCACAGGTCGGCGGCGAGATCGGCAACGCACAGGGCGTCGGCCTGGCGAAGGTCGCCGCCACGTAGCGAACGGTCGTCTTCGGCGGGCTGCTGCCAGGCATGGACGACGGTGACCACTGCTGCGTGACGGGCCGCTTCCGCCACCGCCCAGCCCAGTGCGGTGGCTGATGCGTTCGAGCCGTCGACGCCGACGACGATTCTTCGAAGTTGGGCGCGAGGTGCCCCACGCACGATGACGATTGGGCACGATGTCCGGCGCCCGCTGCCCGGGACGAGGGGGGTGCTCACGATCAGCAGCCGTGCGTCGACTGTATCGTCAAGGAACTCGTTCAGGTTGCTGCGGCGGTTCGCGAGCACCCGCATAGCGCACTGCGTGACCGCGGCCTCGCGCGTCGCCCACCCAAGAACACTGGCGTCGGCGGCTAGGTCGTCGAGACCGACGACCAACCGGTCGATTGCAGGCGCCTTGAGTTGCACACCGCCCAATGTGGTAGCCGAGAAGGTGCCTAGCTAGGGCCTTGGGACCTATTTCGTGTGCCGTCGGGAGGAAGAGTGCCGAGCGGCACTTCCCACACAGCGACCGTGCCCGAGTCGTCGCCTCGCGCGATGGTGAAGCGTCCCCCAAGTGACTCAGCGCGCACCAGCATGTTCTCCAGCCCGCTCGAGACATGCCCAGGCCGCGGTGCATAGCCCACGCCATTGTCGACGACCCGCAGCGTCAGTTGACCCGCATGGACCATGACTTCCAGCTGCACAGACGACGCCCGTGCATGGCGAGCGACGTTCGAGAGTGCCTCGCGGATGCAGAGCAGAAGGTGACCTCGGATGGGCTCGATCACGGCGTTGTCGACAGGGCCGACGATGTCGCAGGAGGGCTTGTAGCCGAGCGCCTTGGAAGATTCCTCACAGATGACAACGATGTCGCTGCGCAGGCTCTGCGTCGTCGACCAGCGCTGGTGCAGCTCGAAGATCGTCGACCGAACCTGGCGAATGGATGCGTCGAGATCGTCGACTGCTCGCACGATGCGCTCAGCCGCCAACGGTTCGTTCACCAGCTGGGCGGCGGCCTGCAAGGAGAGACCGGTGGCGAACAGGCGCTGAATCACGTCGTCGTGCAGGTCGCGAGCAATCCGCTCGCGCTCATCCAGCAACCCAGCGGTACGGCTCTGCTCGTGCAGCCGGGCATTCTCGATTGCTAGACCGGCGGCGGCAGCAAGGCCAACAGCGAGTTCCTGGTCGACCTCGGTGAACGCTTCGCCATTTGCCTTGTCGGTGAGATAGAGGTTGCCGTAGACGACGCCGCGAAGGTGGATAGGCACACCGAGAAATGACGTCATCGGCGGATGCCCTGGGGGAAACCCGAATGACTCGGGGTGGGCGGTGAGATCGGGCAATCGCAGCGGCGTGGGGTCGAGGATGAGTAGCCCCAAAATGCCGTGGCCCTCTGGCCTGGCGCCGATCCGCTCCATCTGCGACTCGTCGAGACCGACAGTCACGAACTCGGACAGTTGCGAGCGCGACTCGTCGAGCACACCCAATGCGGCGTACCGCGCATCGACAAGCTCGGCCGCAGCCTCGGTGATGCGCCGCAGTGCGTCGGCCAGGGTCAACTCGGAGCCAATCGCCATTACCGCATCGAGGAGACGGAGCAGCTGCTGCGGGCCGACAAACTCGAAACGATCAGGCACCCGGGAGAGACTACGGCAAAGGCTGCGGGCCAGCGCAGCTAGGTTGTAGCGGTGGCCGTGATCAGGGTGTTCCTTCTCGACGATCATGAAGTTGTTCGGCGCGGCGTACGCGAGCTGCTGGAGAGTGCCGACGACATAGAAGTCGTCGGTGAGGCCGGTACAGCGGCCGAAGCGTTGCAACGTGCTCCAGCCTGCTCTCCCGACGTGGCGATCCTCGATGTGCGACTTCCCGACGGTTCAGGCATCGAGGTGTGTCGCGATCTGCGCTCCTCGATGCCCGACCTCAAGTGTCTGATGTTGACCTCGTTCAACGACGACGAGGCGCTGTTCGACGCGGTGATGGCCGGAGCGACAGGCTACGTGTTGAAGGAAGTGCGCGGTTCGGACCTGATCGAGAGTGTGCGTCGCGCCGCCGCCGGGCATTCTCTGCTGGATCCGATGGTGACGGCGCGGGTGATTGACCGACTGCGCAACCCTCCGAAGGACGCGCTGACTGCGACCCTTTCACCGCAGGAGAGCGCCATTCTCGGCCACCTTGCCGATGGTCTGACCAATCGCCAGATTGCCGAGCGGATGTTCCTGGCGGAAAAGACGGTGAAGAACTACGTCTCCAACCTGCTGGCCAAGTTGGGGATGCATCATCGCACGCAGGCTGCGGTGTACGCCGCCCGCCTTGCCGAGCGCCGGTCGCAACCAAATTAGGCGCACATTCTTGCGACTCGGGGTCTGAGCCGCGTGGTATTGGGGCACAAAGTCACACACGCCGAGGTCTGGCTGCTCTGACGCTTTCGGGTCAGCTTTCTTACGGTGATGCTCAGAAGCACTGATCTACCCGGAGGCATAGCCATGAGTTCCACACTTGAAGAATCCCCACTCGCCGCCGATCCGACACCCGGCTCGACCCCTACTACGCCCGTCGTCGCGTTCCCGCGCCGCACCATCGATGCTGTCCTCATCGCCTCCGGCGCTGTTCTCATGGTCGTCTTCCTCGTCGCTGGTGGTCTGCTCACTTGGGGCGCCAACTTCTCCGACGACTACGTCACTCGTGAACTGTCGTCGCAGAACATTTCGTTCCCCGACGCGGCCGCACTGAAGGAAGAGGGGCGCGACGACCTGCTTGAGTTCGCCGGCCAGCGCCTGACCACTGGCGATCAGGCCGAGGGCTACGCCAGCTACATCAACGGCCACCTCGAGGGCATTGCAGACGGCGCCACGTACGCCGACCTCGGTACCCCGGAGCGTGCCGCCAACGCAGCGGTGACCGACGCCGTCGAAGCCAGCGCCCCGCAGGACGAGATCGATGCACTGAAGGCCACCGCCGCCGGCGTCTCCGGACAGCGCAACTCCCTGTTCAAGGGTGAGACCCTCAGGGGCCTGCTGCTCTCGGCCTACGCCTGGGCGACGGTCGGCACCATCGCCGGCATCGCCGCCATCGGTGCCTTCATCGCTGCAGCGATCATGGCAGTCCTGGTGTTCCTCGGAATGATGCACCACCGCCGCACCGTCAAGACCGCCTGACTCCGCAGCGCGGAAACGAACGTGCCCGGCCTTCACCGGCCGGGCATGCTCGCGTCGCCGTGCTTCGTTGTGGTGTCGTGGTCGGGGGTGCCGTCGACGTGCGCTGTTGGGTAGCGTCGTCTCGTGGACGAACAGCCAGCAGCCAACGCGCGACGGCGTCAGGAGAGGCTCTACGAGCGCCCCGTCCCGCTCATCGGCGATGCAACCACCGCGCACGAACGGGCGACCGATTTGGACGGCTGGGCCTTCGCTGCGGACCAGCGGCATGCATTGCACGCTGTCATTGCTGCCCGCCGTGACGTTCGCCGCTTCCGCCCCGACGACATCGACGACTCAACCCTGGAACTTCTGCTACAGGCGGCGCACAAGGCACCGTCGGTCGGCCACAGCCAACCGTGGAGGTTCATCGTGGTGCGCGATGCCGACACCCGCGCCAAGGCTGCCTGGTTGGCCGACCAGGAACGCCTTGCGCAGGCCGCCGGCCTCGACGAGGATTCTGCTCGACAGCTACTGACGCTGCAGCTGGAGGGAATTCGCGAGGCGCCACTCGGCCTCGTGGTCTGTTGCGACCGGCGCTCCGAGGCGGCGGGGGTGCTCGGGCGTGCCACATTCGCCGACTCGGACATGTGGTCCTGCGCGTGCGCCATCCAGAACCTGTGGTTGGCGGCGCGAGCAGCCGGTCTGGGTGTCGGCTGGGTCACTCTCTTCAGGCCCGCCGACCTCACCGAACTGCTGAGCATCCCCGACGGGGTCGAGACGCTCGGTTGGCTGTGTGTCGGCTACCCCGACGAGCGCCAGACAGCGCCCGGGTTGGAACGCTTCGGCTGGTCGAAACGCCAACCGCTGACCGACCTGGTGATGACCGATCGTTGGCAGAGCGCCAGTGCACCGAAGCCGCCGAGGTCGCGCGTACAGGCGCCCGCCCAGCGCGCCGTGGTCGACGCTCGCGACCACGCCGACGAACTACTGACGCCCGCCGGTTCGCTGGGGGTGTTGGACAAGGCGCTTGACCGAGTGATCGCCTGCCTGGGCATGGCCACTCGCCGGGCCACCCTGGTGCTAGCGGTCGGCGACCATCCCGTCGCCGACCTCGGCGTCAGTGCGTATGAGCGCTCGGTGACGTCGGAGGTTCTGGCGGCCGCTGAAGCAGGGGAGTCGATTGGTGTTCGAGCAGCGGACGCAGCCGGGCTCGCATGGACGGTGGTGGACGCAGGGTCGTCGACGGGAGACCTGGTCTCCACGAACGCACTGACCGACCTTCGGACAGCGCAGCTCATCAACGACGGCAATCAACTCGGCGCGCGCCTCGCCATGGACGGGCTGGTGCTGCTCGGCGAAGTTGGCATCGGCAACACCACTGTCGCTGCCGCGCTGACTGCCGCACTACTGGACCTGCCCGCAGCCGCGGTCGTGGGCCTCGGCTCCGGGGCGGACACGGGAATGATCGAACGCAAGGCGGCGGTAGTGGCGGCGGCAGTGCAGCGCTGGCACGTTCAGTCGGGCGATGCTCTCGACGCGGTCGAGCTGCTGACCATGTTGGGTGGCCCCGAGTTGGCGCTGCTCTGCGGCGTCGTCCTGGGCGCCGCCGAAGCCGGTGGCGTGGTCGTGCTCGACGGGCTCGCTACCACCGTTGCAGCGGCGCTGGCATGCACGATCGACCCGGCCGTCAGCGCCCATCTCGTGGCCGGGCAACGCAGCAACGAGCGCGCTCACTCCGATGTGTTGCGGTTCCTCGGTCTGGAGCCGCTACTCGACCTGCGCCTGCGCGCCGGCGAAGGTGTTGGCGCAGTGCTGGCCACCCGCTTGCTCCTCGACGGCCTGGAGATGCGCCGCACGACAGCCCGCACGACTGCCAGCACGACTGCCCGCACCAGCCGGCCCCGCTAGTACGTCGAACCTGTGTGGGAGCACGAGTCGCTCCGGTCCGGCTCGACGAGGTCGGCTCGCTGGACCGGCTACGTTTCACTCGTCCCTACGACGGTTCACGACAAAGGAGTAGCAACATGGAACAGTTCACGGCGGCCTACAAGGACGCACTTAGCAAGTACGCCCAGTTCACTGGTCGACTGGGAGTTGGCGGCTACTGGCGTTTCGTAGCGGTCAACGTTGCCATCACGATTGTGCTGAACATCCTCGGCCAGGCCACATCCCTGTTCACCATCGTCGGGCTGATCTACGGCTTGGCCTTGTTGATCCCCGGTCTCGCCGCCGGTGTCCGCCGGCTTCACGACACCGGCAGGTCCGGATGGAGCATTCTGATCGCGCTCATCCCGATCGCGGGCTTCATCATTCTGATCGTGTGGATGGTCAAGCCGGGTGACATTGGCGACAACGCCTACGGCGCGCCTCAGCTCTGAAGCTCGACCCGCGCAATCCACAGGCCGGGCGCTTCCAGCTCGGCCGGTGTGGGGAGGGGGTTCGCCTTGCCGAGTAGCTCGGTGAGGCGGCCCTCGCCCACGCGGTCGGCCACGCCGGCGGTGAACGTCTTGCCCCGCTGTACCTGGTCTTGAGTCAACTGCAGGCCGAGTAGCCGCTCGACGAACAGGTCATCTGGTGAAGTCTCCAGTCGGCGCCGGCGCACTGCCTCGGCGATGCGCAATGCGTCGCCACCGATGACACGCGCAGCGACTGCATCGACCAGGTAGTCGACCGTGCCCACGACGGCCGCAACGGCCGCGTCCAGCTGCGGCGCATGCAGTGCCTGCTCGGGCGACTGCACCGCACCCAGCAGCAACGCCGGGTCGGACAGCAACCGCTGCATCGCCTGCATCGGGTCGCCGGCATCGTCCATGTCCAGCGATGACAGCTTTTCGGCTACGGCAGACGGGTCCGGCCGGAAGGCGCCCACGTGTTGACGCACGAGTGCCGTGAACTGATCGCGGAGCGCCGGAATGTTGAACAGCGTGTGGCCGATCATCTCCTGGGCCAGTACCCACAGCCGCATCTCGTCGATGGGTAGCGCCCACTCGGTAGCGAACTGATCGATGGTTGCAGGCACCACCAGCAGCGCGTGGTCGCTGCGCGGGATGGGCAGGTCGTACTGGCCGAACGTGCGCCCGGCCATCCGCCCTACCATCGAACCGACGGCCATGCCCATCATCGCCGGAGCCATCATTTGACTGAGGTTGGCCATCATGGCCATCACCGGGTCGCTGTCGGTGAGCGCTTCCACTTCGGTGCTCTCCGGGCGTCGGCCCAGTGAGGTGGCCAGCTCGGTGAACAGCGGTCGGTAGGCCTCGAGCGTGCGCTGGGCCCACACACCCTTGGTGACCGGTGTGATTTCCGGGAACTCATTGTCGATGGCGGTGAGGTCGCGCACGTGCATCCCGATGATGCGGGCCAGGTCGGCGAGGGCGATTCGAACGGCAGGATCGACGTTGGGTTCGCTACCGCCGCTGTTGCTGGCGAGACCGGCGAACTGGCGGGCCGCGTCCCAGTTGAGGGGACCCTGGCCGGCCATGGCTTTGGCCAGGTCGCCGAACATCGGAAGGTTGGCGAACGGGTTGTCGCCGAACTCGGGCGGCCCAAACCCGGGCGGAGGAGGATCGTCAGCCATGGGCCAAGCCTACGGTGCATTGACGGCTGCACCCTGGCGGGTTGCCGCGCAGATCTTCGGGGACCGTGTGTGCAGCGGGTAGCGTCGTTGCGATGAGCGTGATAGGCAGCACCGCCATCACCACTCCTGTGTGGGTGAGTGATGGCACCGGCGGGCTTGGTGCCCGCGTGCTGAGGCTGCTCGCGGCCAGCGATCTGGCCGATGCCGCCGAGCCGAACCAGTGCGATGTCTTGGTGTGGCTGGCAGCCACCGACGCGGACGCTCGGGCCGTGCGGCGCGAGAGCGCTCTGGCGGGGCTGATCTCAGCGCTGTACGACCACTCGCAGGTGTGCCACGTGGTGTTGGTGTCGTCGGCGATGGTCTACGGCGCATGGGCCAACAATCCTGTGCCGATCACCGAAGATGCGTTGCTGCGCCCTGACGTCGAGTTCCCGTTCGCGCGTCAACTGGGGGCGGCCGAGCAGTTGGTCGACGAGTGGCGGCTCGCAGTGCCCGGCCGTTCGGTGACAGTGCTGCGCCCGGCAGTTGCTATGGCCGCTGACGGCACCAGCCGGCTGGCAAGTGCGTTGGCCGCGGGCATGGGCCAACGGCCTGGCGAGGCCGACCCGCCGGCGCAGTTCCTACACCTCGACGATCTCGCAAGCGCCGTGCTGCTTGCGGTCGAGCAGCGACTGGACGGCGTGTACAACGTTGCCCCCGATGGATGGGTGGCGGGCGAGCGGGTCCGAGCGCTGGCCGGCGCAGTACCGCGCGTGAAGTTACCCGACCGCATGACAGAGGTCATCACCAACCTTCGTTGGCGCTTTCAACGCGGCCCGATTCCACCCGGCCTGCGCAGCTACACGCGCTGGCCGTGGCTGGTGGCCAACGATCGATTGAAGGCGGCCGGTTGGCGGCCGGTTGTCACCAACGAACAGGCGTATGTGGAAGGCACCGAGGCGAAGTGGTGGACGATGGTGTCGCCAAAGCGTCGTCAGGAGATTGCCCTCGGAGGTCTCGGTGTGCTGCTGGCCACGGTGGCGACGGTCGTGATCGTCACCGTTCGCCGCGCCCGCGCCCGCCGTCGCTAACGCGGCTGGTTACAGGGTCGTCTTAGGGCCGCCCAGCGTCACGTTGAGCGTGGTGAGCGTGCCGTCGGCGTGGCGAACACCAACGGGGACGACGTCGCCGGGCTTGTGGCCGGCGAGCAACGTGGTGATGCTGCGACTGTCGCTGACGGCAGAGCCGTCCAGTGACTGCAGCACGTCGCCGCTGGTGAGCCCTGCCGTGGCGGCGGGGCCAGCCGGATCGACTGCGTCGATCGTCAGCTCGCCGGCCGCGTTGTTGACTACGGCAATGCCGAACCACACCGTGGCCGACATCGTGTAGTTGGCAATGGCCTGTTGCAACTCGTCGAGGTTGCCCAACTGCACTAGACGGCCCACGCCGTCGCGGTGCGAGCACAGCGCCACCAGCTCTCCGCGCTGGTTGACAACGGGGGTGCCCTCACGAATGGAATCGTCGGCCGCCCACACGCTATCGATGGTGTTCTCGTCGGTGACTGTCAGCGTCATCTGCTTGTCGCCGAAGGTCAGCTCATCGCCCGCCGACACGATGGGCGAGACGGTGAACGACTCGATGCCGCTCATGTTGGTTCCGTCCTCGCCGGCGAGGGGCGCCAGCACGGCGAGGCCACTGCGGTCGTCGACGAACAGTACTCGGGCAGAACTGCTGGTGCCATCGGAGAGCAGCAGGTCGACCATCAGTTCGGCAGTGACTGCCTGAGCTGTCGTGATGAGCAAGCTGCCGCCGTTGACTGACACGGCAACCGCACCGGGGCTGAGGTCCGTGCCAACCGTGACCTCATACGTGGGCATCGGCCGCTGGATGGTGGTGGCCACCGATGTCTGCGTGGGGTCGCGGTCACCGATGGTCCCGACGGAGGTGGTGACGCCGGCGAGGGGGGTCGTGCCCTGCGGCTGGCTGGCGGCGGTGTCGACCGGGACTGTCGTGCGGCTGGTGACGAGACCAGTACCGGTGAGTTCCACGATCGTGGATCGGGCAGTGGCAACGACGTTGCGACCGGCTTGCGTTGGCATCATGGTCCACAGCACGGCCATCGCCAGCAAACCGCCGATGGCGCCGGTGGCGGCAGTGAGGCCGCGCCCGATGGTGAGCGGCGGCTCGGAGTACACCCACGCTCGCTCGCCGATTTCGCTGGGGTGGCGCCAGGCGCGCTCGTGAGCGGGCAATGGAGCAGGATCGCCCTGCTCGTCATCGTTCCAGTCGCTGCGGCTCACGAATCGGTGAGGTTAGTGACCATTGCGTTGCAAGTGGGATCGCGCGGCGCTGTACTCGGTGGCTGCGACCGCGATCACGGCTACCATGCCTGGTTGTGCGCTCTCCTGTAACTGGCAACTCGTGGTTGGGTCTCACCGATCAGGTGTTGCCGGTGGGTGGCGTGTATGAGTGGTGCCTGAAGCCCGATTGCGGCGCGGTGGTGTTGTTCAGTGGCACGGTCCGCGACCATGCGGTCGACGAACAGGGCCAGCTGCGCGACGGTGTCAGCCACCTCACCTACGAGGCATACGACGAGCAGGTCCTGCCCGCGTTCGAGGCCATCCTCGCCGAATTGCGACTGCGCTGGCCGGAGATTGGCCGCGTCGCGCTGTTGCACCGCACCGGTCGCCTGGCGCTGATGGAGAGTTCGGTGCTGGCCGCCGTCAGCTCGCCGCACCGGCCCGAGGCATTCGAGGCGGCTCGGTTCGCCATTGACGCACTGAAGGTCAGCGCCCCCATCTGGAAACATGAAGTGTGGTCCGAGGGCGCCGGCTGGGGCGCCAACGCCCACGACCTGGTTACCCCCAGCGAGGTCAAGTCGTGATCTACGTCGTTGTGGCTGTCGCCGTCATCATCGTGATCGTGATTGGTGTAATCCTGTCGAAGGGCGGGTCGCGCCAAGAGCCGGGCGTGGTCAGCTTCCGCAAGCACATCGATGCGCTCTCACCCGAAGCCCGCCGAGAAGTGATGGACCGCGTGCGCCTCGCGGCGCGCGACGACGACGACGACGAGCCGAAAGGCTGACAGATGGCACGCGACCTTGCGATCGACCTGGGCACGGCCAACACGTTGGTGTACATGAAGGGAAAGGGCATCGTGCTCAACGAGCCCTCCGTGATTGCGCTCAACCGGCAAACCGGCGAGGTGCTGGCGACGGGCCGCGAGGCATGGCAGATGATCGGCCGCACGCCCGGTTACATCGTTGCCGTTCGTCCGCTGCGCGGCGGCGCCATCACCGACTTCGAAATCACCGAGCGCATGATCCGCCTGCTGCTGCAGCGCGTTGGCGTCAGCCGTTTCACGCGACCGAAGGTGGTCATCTGCGTCCCATCGGCCATCACCGAAGTCGAGCGCCGTGCGGTCACCGACGCGGCGCGTCGTGCGGGTGCCGCCGACGCACAGCTCATCGAGCAGCCCATGGCGGCTGCCATCGGCGCCGACCTGCCCATCGACGAGCCAATCGGCAACATGGTCATCGACATCGGTGGTGGCACCAGCGAGACCGCTGTCATCAGTCTCGGCGGCATCGTCGCCCTTGAGGCCGTGCGGGTTGGCAGCTTCGATATCGATGCGTCCATTCAGGCGTACGTGCGGCGCGAGCATGGCATCGCCATCGGCGAACGCACCGCAGAAGAAGTGAAGGTGGCCATCGGCTCCGCTTCCGAAACGGAAGACGAGAGCCAGGCCGAAGTTCGCGGTCGCGACCTGATGACCGGCCTGCCCAAGACAGTGGTGCTCACGCCCGAGGAAATCCGGTTCGCGATCGACGACGTGATCAGCAGCATCATTGCGTCAGTCGTGCGTTGCCTGGCGAAAGCTCCGCCCGAACTGGCGCAAGATTTCCTCGTGCGCGGTATGTACCTCGTCGGCGGCGGCGGTCTGCTTCGAGGGCTGGCACAGCGCATCGAGAAGGAAACGCAAGTCCCCGTGCGGATGTCCAACATGCCGTTGGAGGCCGTCGTGATGGGTGCCGGTCATTGCATCGAGCACTACGACGCCCTGAAGGGCATGTTCATGGGCGCCCGCCGCTGATTTCGACGGACTACAGGGTTTCGAACGCGCCCCAGGTCACCGAAACCCTCGGGTTGGCTAGGAGACTCGTTCGAACTGCACGGTGCGCCTGTCGACATCCGTTGCCAACAACTTCACTCGCAGCCGGTCGCCGGGTTCGACGCTATGGGCCTTCACCTTGGCGACGACAGCGAGGTCGAGCAGCTGGATGCGAGTGCCGTCATCGTCATCATCGACCACGACCGCATCGAAAGAGTTGCCCTCATGGCCCTTCAGAATGACTGCCTCGGCCAGATCGAGAACGGCTCGTTCGATGCGGCTACCCGTCGAGTCGGCGCGGTCCATCGGCTCGGGCAAGAGCGGTAGCGCTGCGGCGACGTCGTCGGGCACGGGCTTGCCGTTGGCGACGGCCAACGCGACCTGCACCACATAGCGGTCGGCTAGACGGCGCAGGGGCGCAGTGGCGTGAGCGTATGTGGCCGCCATCGCCGAATGCCACGGAATGACACCCGCAATGAACTGTTGGTAGTCGGCACCGCCGCCGGCTCGCCGTTCTGCCAACATGAATGCCGCGTGCTTCGGATCGAGCGCATCCAGCGTGCGCGAGAACTCCGCCAACGACTGCTCGGCCAGCCACGTCATCCCGAAGCCATGTGCGGTGTGGCGGAGTCGTTTCACCGCCCGTTCGTCGGGATCCGGCATCACACGGAAGAGGCCGGTGTCTGCATGGAACATCGCGCCAGCGACCGCGAGGTTGCACGCCAACGACATTGCCGCGTTCTGAGCCTCCGACGGCAGTCGCGGCCGAAACAGCAGTTGATACTCTTCGTGGCCGACACGCTCAACCTGTTGCTCGGGAGGTTCGATGGTTCCCGCACCTCGCTCCTCCGCTGCAGCCTGCACACGGCGGGCGAAGTCCTCGAAGTCGGCTGGCAGCTGCGCGGCAGTGACGTTGTCGTACGCCAACTTGGCGCGGCTGTGAATGATCGATCGCTCCGCACCGTCCAGCACCGCCTCGCCGTCGGTACCGACTCGCACATGAAAGACCACCGCCGGCCGCGGGCCATCGGGCAACAGGCTGGCTGCGCCCTCGGCCAGCACTGGCGGATACAGGCCAGCCTTGCCGTCGGGGAGGTAGAGCGTGGCGCCCCGCTTCCACGCCTCGGCGTCGAGCGCGTCGCCTGCGCGGACGAACCACGCCACGTCCGCGATTGCGTAATGGAGGATCAGCTCGTGGCCAGCGCGTTCGATGGTGAACGCCTGGTCGAGGTCCGTGCTGGTGGCAGGGTCGAGCGTGACGAAGGCCCAGTCGGTGCGGTCGATGTGTTCTGTGGGGCGTCTAGCCGCAGCGGTCTCCGCAGCTGCAAGCACCTCGGGCGGGAACGACTGCGGCACCGAGTACTGAGCGCGGATGGCGCTCAGACCCGACTGCAGCACATTGGACTGATCGATCAGCGAACGCATGATTAAGCGGCGGCTACTCGGTAGATCGCGTTGTCGTTGAGTGAGAGCACGTAGAGCTGGCCATCGGGGCCCGAACAGATGGCGCTGACACCGCTGACCGTGCCCAGCTCGACCTGGCCGGTGAGCGCGCCATCCGTCTGCTGCAGCGCCGTCACGACGCCGCTGCAGTAGTCGCTGAACAGGTACCAGCCGGCCAGTGAGGGCAGCTCGCTGCCGCGGTACACGTCGCCGCCGCTCACAGAGCAGCCGGCATCGCCGTGCTCGTACTCGAAGATCGGCATGGTGACGTCGTCCGGCGACTGGTCGTCGTTGAACCGATGTGTGCCCTCGAATGCACTCCACCCGAAGTTCCAGCCCCGACCGCCGCCGTCGACTGCGCGGGCGAGGTCGATCTCCTCCCATTCGCCTTGGCCGACGTCGCCGATCCAGAGGTCGCCGGTGGCCGAGTCGAACGTGAAGCGCCATGGGTTGCGCACGCCGACGGACCAGATCTCCGGCCGGGCACCGGTGACGCCGACGAAGGGGTTGTCCGCAGGGACGGTGTATGGCTGGTCTCTGTCGGGCGTGGGGTCGATGCGCAGGATCTTGCCCAACAGCTCGCTGACGTTGAGCGCCCTGCGCTCGGGGTCGTTCGCTGAGCCGCCGTCACCCATACCGATGTAGAGGTAGCCGTCGGGGCCGAACTCGACGTTGCCACCGTTGTGGTTGCCGTATGGCTGATTGATCGTCAACAGCTCACGGGCGCTCGCCGGGTCGAACGTGCCATCGCCGCCCACCCCGTACTCGGCGATCACGGTGTCGCCAGCACCGTTCGTGAAGTTGACGTAGGCCAAGGGCTTTGTGGGGTGGAAAGCCAGGCCCAAGAGACCTTGCTCGTTGCCGATGGTGATGGAGTCGCTGACGTCCAGCGCCGGTGAGGCAGCGGCGCCGTCGCGCAACGGCACGATCGTGCCCCCCTGCAGCACTACGTAAAGGGAACTATCACCGTTGCGCCACGCGAGGTCGACAGGGCTGGCGAGCTCGCTGACGAAGGGTGCGAACGTCACCTGTTCGGCCGCTAGAGCGGGAACGGTGGTTGTGGGAGCGGCGCCGGCATTCGACACGGTCTGCGTGGTGTCGGTCGTCGCTGCAATGGTGGGTTCGGGCGTGGTGGTGGCCGGCCTTGTGGAGAAGGTGACCTGCGGTGCGCTGGCGACCGACTGCGAGTCTTCACCATTGCCATCGGCACCGCACGCCGCAAGCAACAAGGTGGCACCGAGAGCGGCGGCGAATGATCGCATCATGACTGAGGCACCCGGACGAGGCCTTCTTGGACCACGGTGATGGCCAACGCACCGTCGGTCGTGAAGATGTTGCCACCAGCCAGACCGCGGGCTCCACCGGTCGAGATGGGGCGTTGGTCGTACAGCAACCAATCATCTGCTCGGAACGGACGGTGGAACCACATCGCATGGTCGAGGCTGGCCATCTGCATCCCTGGCGTTTCCCACGACAGACCAAACGGCAAGATGGTGGTGTCCAGCAACGTCATGTCGCTGGCGTAGGTGACGATGCATGCGTGCAGCGTCGGGTCGTCTGGCAACGTACCGTCGGCGCGTAACCACACCTGCTGATCCAATGCCGTCTGCCCGTTGCGGCTGAACGGGTCGGTGCCCAGATGGCGCAGGTCGATGGGGCGAGGGCGGTCGTAGATCTCGCCCATCCGGTCCTTGAACGGCGCCATGCGCGTCTTGAAGTCCGGCAGTGTCTCCGCTGCAGGCACGTTCAATGGCATCGGCACCTGATAATCGAGACCCGACTCGGCGACGTGAAAGCTGGTCTGCAGGTTGAAGATTGCTTTGCCGTGCTGGATGGCAACGACGCGTCGGGTGGTGAAGCTGCGCCCGTCGCGAATGCGGTCGACCTCGTAGAGGATCGGCACGTTGGGGTCGCCTGGGCGCAGGAAGTACGCGTGGAGCGAGTGCACGTGCCGGTCGGGCTGCACAGTGCGGGTTGCTGCGACGAGGGCTTGGCCGGCCACCTGACCGCCGAAAACGCGCTGCCGGTTCTCGTCCGGCGAGACGCCACGAAACAGATTGACCTCGATGGCTTCCAGATCGAGCAGATTGACAAGTTCGTCGAGCGCAGTCATTGCGTACGAGTCTCGCAGGCGTCAGCTGGATTCGTACAGAGGTAGGCGCCACAGCACCCAGTCGCTGTCGCTCCACACTTCGACCCAGTTCATGGCCGCTGCCTTGGTGGCATCGACCAACGGCTGGCTGAACGCGCTGTCGCGGCGCATCATGAAGTAGTCGGCACGCTGGCGCACGATCTCCAACACGTCTGACTGCACACCGCGCCGGTCGGTGTAGAAGGTCAGTGCACGCACTTTGAAGAACGCGACCACATCGTCCTGCTTGGTGTGCGTTCGGATCGCGTCGAAGGCTGCCTGCGCATACGGGGCCTCGGGACCGTCGACCACGTTGCTGGAATCGCTGAAGTTCTGCGCATCGCTCACCGCCGATGGAAGGTACGAGATGTGTACGACGGTGGCGGCTGCGAGCAACGCCGTCGCCACCCACGACCCGGCGTGCCGCGCGCTGAGGCGGCGGGGGAGTGGGGTGGCCGCAACTGCCTGGACAGCGAAGTAGAGGGCGAACGGTGTGATGGCCAGCAGGTAGCGATCGGCCACTGCCGGAATCATGCCGACGATGACCATCGAGCCCACCGCAAAGGTGGCGAGCGGTGCGTCGGTCGCGGGCGACTTCCACAGGCGGATGACGACACCGGCTACAACCACCAGGACGACGAGTAGGAGACCCACCCCAGCGAGGTCGGGGAAGCCGAGCTGGTCGGCAAATGCCGTGCGGAACGGACCCTGCAACTTCGCCCAGGTCTGGTGCAGACCAGCCCCGTCGTACTCGGGCGCCAGCGCGCTGGGCAGCATCAGTTGCACAAGGATGACGCTGCCGAAGAACGACACATGGGGCGTCAAGACCTGTGCGCGGTCGGCCGTTCGCCATCGACCGCGCAGGTCCAGAAGTTGGGCGACCGCAATCGCGGCGACGATGGCGAGGCCCTCGCGTCGTACGTTGAAGACGCACATCGCGAGCAGTCCGAGGATGACCAACTGTCGGCGACTGGCGGCGTCCAGCGGTTGCTGGTTCGTGCGCAAGTGATCCAGCCACCACAGCGTCAGAGCCACCGCAGCCATGTAGGGAAACTCGCTGACCAATTGATTGGTGTGCACCAGGTAGGCCAGCGTGGTACCTACGAACGCAACGGTGGCGAACGCAAGCCAGCGCGTCATCCGCCGGCGGACGATCGCGTGGAAGCCCCACAGGAACCCGATCAGGCTGGCCACCTCGACCAGTTTCAGCGCCGCGTAGTTGAGGCCGAAGAGTCGGTAGAACGGCGCCAGCAGCATGGGGAAACCCCATGGGTACACGTATGGACTGAAGCCCGGCTTGGCCGCGTTGTCCACGTTGAAGTGGTTGTCAGCAATGACCTGACCGACGTTTCCGTCGAGCAAACTGCCTGCCTGGCGCAAGTAGAGCGTGAAGTCGTCGCCCCACGTATGCCCCGTGCGGTGCAGGCCGATAGCTGCCCACGCGACCACTGCGCTGAGCAACATCATCGGCCAGTGCGCGCGGAGGATTGTCACTGCCCTCGCACGGTCAACTGGCGAATTCATGCTCGCGATTATGGTGCCCCCATGACCCTTCTCCCGCTCAGCCCCGACGAGTTGCTGTCCACCACCCGCGCGGTACGCAAGCGGTTGGACTTCGACCGGCCGGTTCCCCAAGAAATCATCCGTGAATGCGTCGATCTCGCGATGCAAGCGCCCAGTGGCTCGAACAACATGACGATGCAATTCGTGGTCGTGCGCGACGCCGCCAAGCGGGCCGCGATCGGCGAGATCTATCAGCAGTGCTACGCGATCTACAGCCAGATGGAGGGCATCTACATCGGCTCGATCGACAAGGGTGCCGACGATGCAAACGCACAGCAGCAACGAAGCGCGACCTCCGCCGATTTCCTCGGAGAGCGGATGGGCGACGCGCCCACTCTTGTGATCGCGTGCACTGGTGGTCGCGCTGATGGGCTGCCGGCGATGATGGCCTCCTCACTCCTCGGCAACGCCTTGCCCGCCATGTGGAGCTTCATGCTCGCCGCACGAGCACGTGGGTTGGGTACCTGCTGGACAACGATTCACCTGATGATGGAGCAGCAGGTTGCAGAGGTGGTGGGCATCCCGTTCGAGAGCGTCCAGCAGGTGTGCCTCAGCCCGCTGGCGTACACCGTGGGGACTGACTTCAAGCCGGCTGTTCGCCCACCGGCCGACAGCATCATCCACTGGGATCAGTGGTGAGCCTCGCCGCCGAACTGCGCGCTCACGCGGTCGCTGCGAAGGGCTTCATGCCGGCCGATGAAGGCGACGCCTTGTTCACCGCTGCCGTTGCTGCGGGTACTGCTGTTCCCGGCCTGCCATTTCTGGAAGTCGGCTCGTACTGCGGGCGCTCAACGGTGTGGCTGGGTGGCGCCGCTCGCGTGTCGGGCACCGTCGTGTTCGCCGTTGACCACCATCGCGGCAGCGAAGAGAACCAAGCCGGTTGGGAACATCACGACACCTCAGTGGTCGACCCACGAACCGGCAAGATGGACACATTGCCCACGTTTCGCCACACCATTCACGACGCCGGCTTGGAGGATGTGGTGTTTGCGGTCGTGGGTCAGTCGCCCGCGGTCGCGGCTCACTGGGCTTCGCCGCTTGCGTTCCTTTTCATCGATGGTGGCCACGGCGACGAGCCGGCACGGTTGGACTACGAAGGCTGGACGCCACACGTCGCGGTCGGTGGCACGTTGGCCATACACGACGTGTTTCCCAACCCGGCCGACGGTGGTCGCCCGCCCTTCGAACGCATCTTGCGTCCCGCGCTGGAGAGCGGACGCTTCCAGGAGTTCAGCGCCACCGGCAGCCTGCGCGTTCTGCGCCGAGTGAGCTGATTCGTCGGTTCCTAGGGCCGTCGTGTGAGGCGCCAGTCGGCCATCACCTCTGAGGGATCGAAGAGGTCGAGACGATCTGCGGCCTGCAGTTGTTGGTTGACACCGACGACCCACCTGTTGGCGTTGGTGACGAGGACTGTGAGATCGGCGAGCGAGTCAGCGCGCCAGAACGTGGCCGCCCGCTGGGCCCGTTCGGGCACCGATTCGTCGCTGAGGAGCTTGCTGCGTTCGTTGCGGACGAACTGCTCCGCCCACCAGCCGTCGCCGCGTTGAGTATCGAGGTCGAGTGGCTTACCGCGTAGGTGCAGTGGTGTGTCGAGGTCGCCACGCTTGATGGCAGCAGCGATCTGTTGTTCGACGATCTGGTCGATCCAACTCACGTCGCCAAGAA